>Ga0081539_10000670_pt1 | contig 68682 bp, 66 predicted proteins | sample TabmetS4T2R2_FD_71023 | JGI IMG/M metagenome (GOLD analysis project Ga0081539, IMG submission 71023) | Tabebuia heterophylla rhizosphere microbial communities from the University of Puerto Rico - S4T2R2 | ecosystem: Host-associated > Plants > Roots > Rhizosphere ...
CCACGCACACGCGAAGCCCTGTGGCGCTCCATCGGCGACACCATCCGCAGCTTCAGTCCCTCAGAGTGCATCAACTACTTACGCCACTGCGGCTACGGACACCCCGCGTGAAACCGCTCTAGCCAAAAAAAGGAGGTGGGGGGTCCGGGGGGCGGAGTTCACTCCGCCCCCCGTGTCCATCATCTCGGCACGATGCGGCACGCCTCATCCGCCGCGCGCGCCAGCAGCAGCATGCGTCGCGCGGCGACGGCGCCGGCGGCCGTCTCGCCGCCGAGATGCGCAAGCAGCGGGTGGCTGACGATCGCGCGCGTGGCGAGGTCCATCGCGAGGTCGGTGCCGGCGATGGTGGCGGCGTCGGTGAGGGTTCGGCGCAGCAGCGCGATGGTGGCGGCGAGGCCGGGGCGGAAGCCGTGCAGCGTGGCGATCTGGCGGATGAGGCGGAGGCCGCGCCAGCCGAAGATCACTGCGTCGAGACCGGCGGAGGGGCTGATGGCGGTGGCGGCGAAGGCCTGCATGGCGGCGGCGCGGCCGAGCACGGCGGCGTCCTCGCCGAGGCGAGCGAGCGGGCCGGATTCCAGCAGCGCGCGCAGGGTGGGGATGTCGTCCGCGGCGCGCAGCGCAGGGAGGATGGCCTGCGCGGCGGTGTTGTCGGCGGCCCAGCGGAGCGCGTCGCGCTTGGCGGCGGGGAGGTCGTTGCGGGCGAAGGCGGCGCGGGTCGCGTCCACCGCGTGCAGGGCGAAGAGGGCGCGGGTTTCGCGGGAGAGCGCCCAGGCGATGAGGCCGTAGCCCGTGACGGCGATGACGAGGGTGAGCCAGCCGAGCCAGGCGGCGCGGGCGAATTGCGCGGCGACGAAATTGGCGGCGTCGAGCGCGGAGAGGCCAAGGACCAGCACCGCGGCGCCGGCGAGCAGCAGCGAGAGGGTGGACCAGCGCGCGGAGGCGCGCGGCGGGACGGCGGTCTGGCGATCCCAGTCGAAGTCGAGGCGCTCGGCGGGCCCGGTGCTGTCCTCGAGGATGATGCGCGGGCCGCTCACGGCAGGGTTCCGATCGCGGCGCCGGCGCGCGGGAGCGAATGCCTGGGCAAGCGGAGTGCAGCGCGCGGCGGCGCGGCGGCGTGGCGGTCCCGGTCGAAGCCGGGGCCCGCGGCCGGCCTGGTGCTGTCCTCGATGACGATGCGCCGCCCGCTCACAGCAGGTCTCCGATCAGCCAGGCCAGCAGGGCATCGAGGCCGAGATGAGGCAGGCCGGAGGTGCCGGCCGGGTCGAGCCGGGGCGGGCGGAAGGCGGGCATCTCGAAGAAGCCGGCCTGCCAGAAATCGGGCGATGGGCGCTTCACGGGGACCTCGCCGGGATAGATGGCGGCGCCGCGGCCATTCTCCAACAGCACGCCGCGGACGGCGGCGACGGGGCGGTTGTCGAGCGTCGCGATGGCGTCCTCGGTGCAGCGGATGGCAGCGATGGCGTGGACTTCGGTGGCGGCGCCGAGCGCCGTCGCGCGCTGTCGGGGCGCGGCGACGAGGTCGCGCATGAGCGAAGCGAGGGCGTCGCGGGCGCGCGAATGCACGTGATCCGCCTTGGTGGCGGCGAAGGCGACGCGGCGCAGGCCCTGGCCGGTGGCCCAGTCGATCCACGAAGGACCGTCCAGCGCGCCGGCGATGGCGGCGAGGGTTTCCGACGTGTCGTCGAAGGCTTCCTGGCCGGCGTGGAGCGCGCCGAGCACGTCCACCAGGACGACCTGGCGGTGGAAGCGGCGGAAGACGGGATCGATGAAGTTGTCGCGCTGGTCTGCGAGATAGGCGTCGTAGCGGCGGGCGCAGAGCGCCGCGAGCTCGCCGGTGGCGGGGTGCGGGAGAGGAAAGAACCAGAGCAGCGGGGCCTCGCCGCGCGGACCGGGATTGAGGAAGCGGCCGGGCTGAAGGAAGCGCAACCCGTGCTGGTCGCGGCAGGCGCGGAGCGCGTCGCGGTAGAGGGTGTAGCCGCGGCGCGCGACGGCATCCTCGGCCGCGGCGGCGCCCGGGAGCGCGTCCACGAAGGCGAGGAAGTCGGCGGCGGCTTGCGCGCGGGCGCCGCGCCGGAGGCGCGCCAGAGTCTCCGCCGACCAGGCGGCATAGTCCTGCCGCGCCATCGGGAGGTCGAGCAGCCACTCGCCGGGATAGTCGAGCAGGTCCAGCGTGACATGACGCTCGCCGAGCAGCGTGCCGAAGAAGGAGCCGCGCTCGACATCGAGGGTGAGCGAGAGCGAGGAAAGATCCTCCGTGCGCTCGGGCCAATGCGGCGGATCGGCGGCGAGCGCGGCGAGATGCGCGGCGGGGTCGAAGCGCGGCGTGGTCTCCGTGCCGGCGGGCACCACGCGCACGCGGCGCAGGCGGCCACCCGTCGCGGCTTCCAGCGCCGGCAGGGTTCGGCGCCCGGCGCCGGCCGCGAGCAGATTGGCGATCAGCGAGGTGAGGAACACCGTCTTGCCGGCGCGCGACAACCCGGTGACCGCAAGCCGCACATGATCGCGGCCGAGCAGCGACAGCGCCGCATCCTCGGCGCCCTCCAGCACGTCGCGCAGCAGGCCGAAGGGATCCATGCGCTGCGCGGCGGCGGTTCGGGAACTACGCCCGCTCGATGAGCTCGATCTTGTAGCCGTCCGGATCCTCGATGAAGGCGATGACCGTGGTGCCGAACTTCACCGGCCCCGGCTCGCGCGTCACCTTGCCGCCGCCGGCGCGCACCGCCTCGCAGGTCGCCGTCACATCCGGCACGCCGATCGCGAGATGGCCGAAGGCAGTGCCCATCTCGTAGCTCTCGGTGCCGTAATTGTAGGTGAGCTCGATGACGTGGCTGGTCTCCTCGCTGTCGTAGCCGACGAAAGCCAGGGTGTACTTGCCGTCCGGCACGTCGCGGCGGCGCAGCTCCTTCATGCCGAGCAGCTTCGTGTAGAAGCCCACGCTGCGGTCGAGATCGCCGACACGGATCATGGTGTGCAACAGCCGGCTCATGGCTTCGTCTCCTCGATGGACCCGGGGTCGAAGGCGAGCAGGAAGAGCCCGGCCTCCTCGGCGGCGGCGATCACCGCCGCCCGGTCCAGCAGAATGGTGCCGTTCGCCTCGAACGCCAAGCCGCGCAGGCCGGCAGCAGCGGCGCCGCGGACCGTGGCGGGGCCGATGGTGGGGAGGTCCGCAAGGCGGGACTGGCCGGGCTTGACGGCCTTCACCAGCACGCCACCAGGACCTTCACGACCGAGCGAGGCGCAGCGCGCGAGCAGCGCATCGGTGCCCTCGATCGCCTCGACGCCGAGGACGAGGCCCTGCTGCACGACGACGGACTGGCCGACATCGACGCCGCCCAGCGCGCGGCAGACGGCGAGGCCGCGACGGATGTCCGCCATCGCGTCGGCATCGACGGCGCCGGCCAGGAGGCCAGGGACGGGAAGCATATCGGTCAGCACATCCTGCGCGCCGAGCACCTCGAACCCGTCCTCGGTCAGCACGCGGACGAGCGCGGAGAGAATGCTGTCGTCGCCGCCGAAGGCCGAACGCCCGATGCGCGCCAGCAGCCTCACGCCGCCCGCATCGGGGCGCAGCGACAGCACCGAAGGCCGCGCGACCGTGCCGGCCATGACGAGCTGGCGCACGCCGCGTTCGCGCAGCCACTCCAGCATGCGCGCAGCCAGGCCAAGCCGCAGCACGACATGCGGGAAACGCACGAACGACGCGGGATCCCCCTGCCCTTCGAGCACGACGACATAAACCGGCCGCCCCGCGGCGGCAGCGGCCTCGGCGACCCGGACCGGCAACGCACCGCCGCCGGCGAGGAGGCCGAGCGGGGGGGCGGTGGTCATCGAGGCCCGGCTGCGGGACCGAGAGGGGCGCCGCCCCTCTCGGGCTCTCCCCGCTGGGGGGCGACCTCGCCCCCCAGACCCCGAGGGCACAGGTCCGGGGAAGGGGGAGGGGCGCCGAGCGCGAGTGGAAGCGGCGCGCGCGTGGTGCCCCTCCCCCTTCCCCGGACCTTTATGTCTCCGGCGGGGTCCGGGGGGGAGCTTTCCCCCCCGGCGGGGAGGTCCAGGAGGGGCAGAGCCCCTCCTGGCCCGCAGCCGGGCCTCAAGACCCTCACGCCGCCTCGCCGGCTTCTTCCTCCTCGGCGGTGTCGAGGTCGCGGCCGGCCTTGCAGAGGCCGCGGCGCGAGGGGGTGCGGACGAAGGTGAGCAGTTCGGCGATCTGTGCGTCGCCGGGGAAGCGGGTCTCGACGGCGGCGAGGCGTTCGGTGAAGACGCCGGGGTCGCGGAACAGCATGCGGAAGGCGTTGCGCAGCGCGTGGATCTGCGGCCGGTCGAAGCCGCGGCGCTTGAGGCCGATGAGGTTGAGGCCGATCAGGCGCGCGCGGTTGCCCATGGCGGAGCCGAAGGGGATGACGTCGGCTTCGACGCCGCTCATGCCGCCGATCACCGCCTGGCGGCCGATGCGCACGAATTGGTGGATGGCGGTGCCGCCGCCGACGAACACGGTGTCGCCGATCTCGACATGCCCGCCGAGCATGACGTTGTTGGCGAGGATGACGCGGTCGGCCAGCGCGCAGTCATGCGCGACGTGGGCGACCGCCATGATCATGCAGTCGGCGCCGATGCGCGTGAGGCCGTGGCCGCCGACGCTGCCGCGGTGGATGGTGACGTGCTCGCGGATCAGGCAGCGGGGACCGATCTCGCAGCGCGTCGCCTGGCCCTTGTATTTCAGGTCCTGCGGCGCGAGGCCGATGGTCGCGAAGGGGAACACCCTGGTGCCGGCGCCGATGCGGGTGATGCCGTCGACGACGACGTGGGAGACGAGCTCCACGTCGTCCTCGATCACCGCGTCCTCGCCGATCACGCAGTGCGGGCCGATGCGGCAGGAGGAAGCGATCGTCGCGCCGGGCGCGACGATCGCGCTGGGATGGATCTGTTGCATGCTCACCGGTCCAGGATCATCGCGGCGTAGGTGGCTTCCGCCACCACCTTGCCGTCCACCTTCGCCTCGGCGGAGAATTTCCAGATGTTGCCGCGCTGCTTTTCCTTGCGGACATGCACGTGCATCTGGTCGCCGGGCACCACCGGCTTGCGGAACTTCGCGTTGTCCACGGTCATGAAATAGACCAGCTTGCCGGCCCAGGCGGGGCCGAGCGTCTCGACCACCAGCACGGCGGCGGTCTGCGCCATGCTTTCGATGACGAGCACGCCGGGCATTACCGGCATGGTCGGGAAATGGCCCTGGAAATAGTGCTCGTTGATGGTGACGTTCTTGATGCCGATGCAGGAGACGTCCCGTACCAGCTCCACCACGCGGTCCACCAGCAGGAACGGGAAGCGGTGCGGGATCGCGTGCATGATGCGCGCGATGTCCATGGTGCCGACCGTGCCCGGCGGTTCCGCCGTCTTCGCCTCGCCCGTGTCCATAGCCGTCAGCCTGTCTTGTCTCCCTTAGGCCGGCCGAGGCGCTTGAACTGCGCCATGGCCCGCCAGAAATCCCGCGCCGGCATGGCGGGGCTGCCGACCACGTCGGTGCCCGCCGGCACGTCGTTCATCACGCCGGCCTGCGCGCCGATGCGCGCCTTCGCCCCGATCCGCAGATGTCCGGTGAGCCCCGCCTGGGCCGCGACCATGACGTGGTCCTCGAGCACGGTGGAGCCGGAGATCCCGGCCAGCGCCACGATCACGCAGCCGCGGCCGGTGCGGACGTTGTGGCCGATCTGCACCAGGTTGTCGAGGCGGGTGCCGGGACCCAGAACGGTGTCGTGGCCGGAGCCGCGGTCCACGGTGGAATTGGCGCCGATCTCCACGCGGTCGCCGAGGATGACGCGGCCGAGCTGCGGCATGGTGACGAACTCGCCGGCGCGCGTGGTGGCGAAGCCGAAGCCCTCGTTGCCGACGCAGGCGCCGGCGTGCAGCACCACATCGTCGCCGGCGATGCAGAACTGCATCGAGGCGTGCGCGTGCAGCCGGCAGCGCGCGCCGAGCACGCAGCCGGCGCCGATCACCGCGTGCGGGCCGATGACGCAGCCCGGGCCGAGGGTGGCGCCGGCGCCGATCACCGCATAGGGGCCGATCTCGCAGCCTTCGCCGAGCATCGCGCCGGGCGCGACGACCGCGGTCGGGTGGACGCCGCCTTGCGGCTGCGGCAGCGGGTGGAACAGCGCGCAGATGCGGGCGAAGCCGAGATAGGGCTCGGGCGTGACGATGGCGGTGCAGCCCGCGGGCACCTCGGCCGCCATGTCGGGGTGCAGCACGACGGCGCCGGCTTCGCTCGCGCGCAGCGCATCGGCGTAGCGGCGGTTGTCGAGGAAGGAGACCTCCTCGCGCGTCGCCGCCTGCAGCGGCGCCACGCCCGCGAACAGGCGCGCGCCGTCGCCCTCGAAGCTGCCCCCTGCCGCGGCGGCGATGGCAGCGAGGCTCTGCGGTCCGGCGGAGGCGAAGAAGCGAGGGTCCGCCGCCACGGGGTTCAGTTCCGCCGCTGGCCCTGCTGCGGGGGACGCTGCGGCTGCGGCGGCGCCGGCTGCGGCGGCTGCTGCGGCGCCTGGCTGACATTCTCCGGCGGCAGGTTCACCTGGGTGATCATGCGGTTGAGCTGCGACGAGACCTCCTCGGTGAGGTCGAATTGCGGCGCCGAGAGGATCACGATCGGCCGCGGCAGCACGATGTTGACGTTGCGGCTCTGCGCCACCGCCTGGATGACCTGGCCGAGCGCCTGCTCGATCTCCATCAGGCTCTGCTGCGCGAGCTGCTCGATGCCGCGCTGGCGGTCGCGGAAGATGCGCTGGGCGTCGGTGATGCGGTCCTGCAGCTCGCGCTCGCGGGTGCGCAGTTGCTCGGGACTGAGGCCCGCGCGCTCGGTGGCGAGGCGCTGCTGCTCGTCGCGCCAGCGCTGCTGCTCGCGCTGGAGATCCTCGTTGAGGCGGGCGCGGCGGCGCTCGATCTCCTCGCGGATCTGGTTGAAGGCGGTGGAGGCGCGCTGGACTTCCTGCACATCGACGATGCCGATGACCGGCGCCGGCGGCTGCTGGCCGGGCGGCAGCGCCTGGGCCTGCGGCGGCTGCTGGGGCCGCTGCGGCTGGGCCTGCGGCTGGGGCTGGTTCGGGCGCTGCGCCGGGCGCTGCTGCTGCTGGCCCTGTTGCTGACGCTGGCCCTGGCCGGGGACGAACCATTCCTGCTGCTGCGCGGCGGCGGGCGTGGCGAGCAGGGCCGCCGCGAGGGCGGCGAGAGAAAGACGTGGCATGGGTGAGCGGATTCCTGAAGCCTAGAAGCGCGTGCCGAAGCCGAGGCGGAAGATCTGCGTGTCGTCGTAGTCCTTCTTCACGACCGCCTGGGCGATGTCGATGTTGATGAGGCCGAGCGGGCTGCGCCAGGAGACGCCGACGCCGGCGCCGACGCGCGGCGAGGCATCGTCGCGCACGAACTGGCCCGAGGTGCTGCGGGCATAGCTCGAGGGCAGGCCGGAGAGCGAGCCGACATCCACGAAGGCGCGGCCGAGGAAGCCGAGCTCGGAGGGCAGCGGGAGCGGGAAGCGGAACTCCGCGGTGCCGGTGTAGAGATAGCGGCCGCCGAGGGCGTCGCCGGTGGAGACGTCGCGCGGGCCGGCGCCGGCGATCGAGAAGCCGCGCAGGTTCTCGCCGCCGAGGAAGAAGCGGTCCACGATGCGGTCGTCGCGCCCGCCATAGGGCTGCAGGACGCCGAGGCCGGCCGACAGCACCAGCACGTAGTCCGGGTTGTTCAGCAGCCGCTCGAAGGGAATGTAGAGATAGCCGTCGAGCCGGCCGCGCACATAGGAGACGTCGCCGCCGAGGCCGGCGATGTCGACGCCGCCGCGGATCACGTAGCCCGAGCGCGGCTCGATGCGGCTGTCGCGGCGGTCGTAGGTGATGGTGGTGGAGGCCTGCGACAGCAGCGTGGTGCCCTGCTGCTCGCGCACGAACAGCGAGGCGTTCGATTCCACGTCGTAGACGTCGCGGTTGACCAGCGAGTAGGCCCAGCTCTGGCGCAGATGCTCGTTGATCTCGTAGCCGGCGCGCAGCGTGAAGCCGACCCGCCGCTCGCGGTAGGAGGCAATGGTGATCAGGTTGCGCTGGAGCAGGAACACATCGACGCCGGCGGCGAGGTTGCGGTCGAGGAAGGCGGGATCGGTCACCGAGAGGTCGATCTGGCTGCGCCGCTCGGCGATCGTCGTGTTGATGCGCGCGTCGATGCCGGTGCCGAGGAAGTTGCGCTCCCGGAGGCCGAGATCGGCGAGGAAGCCGGCATCGGTCGCGTAGCCGCCGCCGATCGAGAACTCGCCGGTGGCGCGCTCGGTCACTTGGGTGTTGATGATGACGCGGTCCTGCGCCGAGCCCGGCGAGGTCTGCATCTGCACGTCGGAGAAGTAGCCCAGCGCGCGGATGCGGTCGCGCGAGCGGCGCACCTGCGTCGCGTTGAACGGATCGCCCTCGGCGACGCGGAACTCGCGGCGGATGACGCGGTCCTCGGTGCGCGTGTTGCCGGTGATCTCGATCCGCTCGACATAGGCGTGCGGACCCTCGTTGAGCTCGAAGGTCAGGTCGACGGTGCGCGCCTCGCGGTTGCGCACCACGCGAGGCTCCACGTTCACGAAGGAGTAGCCGCGGGCGGAGAGCGCATCGGTCAGCGTGGTGTCGGCGCGCTCCACCGCGTCGCCGTCGTACCAGTCGCCGGCATCGATCGGGATTTCGCCGCGCACGCTGGCGGGATCGAGGCCGCGCAAATTGGTGGTGACCTCCACCTTGGCGACCCGGTAGCGCGGGCCTTCGTCGATCGTGTAGGTGATGAAGAAGCCGCTGCGGTCCGGCGCCAGCTCCGCGGTGGCGCCGGTGATCTGCACGTCGGCATAGCCCTGGCGCAGATAGTAGCGGCGCAGCAGCTCGCGGTCGAAGGCGAGGCGGTCGGGGTCGTAGGTGTCGACCTGGGAGAAGAAGCGGTACCAGGCGGCCTCGCGCGTCGCGATCACGTCCTTCAGCCGGCTGTCGGAGAAGGCGGCGTTGCCGACGAAGTTGATGCGCGCGACCAGCGCGGCATCGCCCTCGGTGATCTCGAACACCACGTCCACGCGGTTCTGGTCGAGCTCGATGATCTTCGGCTCCACGGTCGCGGTGAAGCGGCCGCGGCGGGCGTAGAGGTCGAGGATGCGCTGGCGGTCGGACTGCGCCTGCTGCGCGGTGAACACGGCGCGCGGGCGGAGCTGCACCTCGTTGCGCAGCACGTCGTCCGAGACCTTGCGGTTGCCCTCGAAGGCGACGCGGTTGACGATCGGGTTCTCCGCGACGCGCACGACGATGCGGCTGCCCTCGGGGCGGATCTCGACGTCGCGGAACAGGCCGGTGGCGAACAGCGCGCGCAGGCTGCGGTCCAGCCGGTCCTGGTCCATCGCGTCGCCGACCTGCACCAGCATGTAGCTGCGCACGGTGTCGGCCTCGATGCGCTGGTTGCCCTGCACCTCGATCGCGGTGATCCGGCTGCCGACCGCGGCGGGCGGGATGGCGGGCGCGGCCGTGGGCGCCGGCGCCGGTGCGGGCGGGGCGCGACGCGGCGCCTGCTGGGCGAATGCCCCCATCGGCAGGGCGAGGACGGCGAGGGCGAGCAGGTATGCGCGGGCGAGGTGCAAGAGACTCGGAGCCTGCCTAGGGGTGGAAAGGGCCCGAACCCTAGCGGAGAGGTTCCGGCACCGCCACCCCCGGGCCGGTGAGCCGCCCCGGGCGCGATTCACGCATTGCTGCGGCAGGTTTCAGCCGATCAGGCCGGCCACCCAGCGCACCACGCCGAGATTCGTGAGGTCGTTCCAGGTCGCGAAGATGAACAGCGTGACCAGCAGGGCGAAGCCGGCGCGGAAGCCCATCTCCTGCGCGCGCGGCGGCAGCGGGCGGCCGCGGATCGCCTCGGCCAGGTAGAACAGCAGGTGGCCGCCATCCAGCACCGGGATCGGGAACAGGTTGATCAGCGCCAGGTTCACCGACAGCACCGCGATGAAGGAGATCAGCGAGACGGTGCCGAGCTGCGCCACCTGCCCGGAGAGCTGGGCGATGCGCAAGGGCCCGCCGAGCTCGTCGGTGCCGCGGGTGCCGGCGATCATCTGCCAGACGCCCTGCAGGGTCTGCCAGGAGACGTCGGCGGTGTGGGCGATGCCGCGCCAGCTGGCGGTCAGCGGGTCCAGCCGCTCGAGGCTGACGGCGCCGCCGGCGATGCCGAGCACGCCGACGCCGTCCGCGGCGCGGGCCTGCGGCGTCGCCTGGAGCTCGAGCTCCTGCTCGCCGCGGCGGATGCGCAGCTCGACCTGCCGCCCGGCGCGCGGCTGGATATGGCGCTGGACCTCCTCGAAGCGCGTCACCGGCGTGCCGTCGAGGGCGAGGATGCGGTCGCCGCCGGCGAGGCCCGCCTGCGCGGCGGCGGAGCCCTCGACCACCGAGCCGACCACGGTGCCGGACACCGGCTGGCCCGCGGTCATGAACAGGGCGGCGAACAGGAAGGCCGCGAGGGCGAAATTGGCGAGCGGGCCGGCGGCGACCACGATGGCGCGATCGCCCACCGGCTTGTCGTGGAAGGTCTCGCCGGGGCGCCAGCGTGCCATCTGCTCGGGGGTGGCGTCGCCCGGCTGCTCCTGGCCGTGCAGCTTCACATAACCGCCGAGCGGGATCCAGCCGATGCGCCACTCGGTGCCGCGGCGGTCGGTCCAGGCGCTGATGGCGCGGCCGAAGCCGATCGAGAAGCGCTCGACATGCACGCGCCGCCAGCGCGCGGCGAGATAATGGCCGAGCTCGTGCACGAAGATCAGGACGCCGAGGACGATCAGGAAGGCGAGGATGCTGCGCATCGGTTCGGGCAGGATCTCCAAGGCTCGCTCCTCGCTGAGGCGCCGGAGGGCCCGGCGCCCGTCGTCCGGCCGGTCCTGGCCGGCCCCATCGTGAACCCCGCCGGCGGCCTCAGGCGGCCGGCCGCAGCGCAGCCTGCCGCATCGCCTCGGCACGGGCCAGCAGATCCAGCTCCAGCACCGCGGCGAGCCCCTCGGTGGCCGGGTTGCCCAGCCGCCCCAGGGTCGCCTCGACCACCGCGGCGATGTCGAGGAAGCCGAGGCGCCGATCGAGGAACAGCGCCACGGCAGCTTCGTTCGCCGCGTTCAATATGGTGGGAGCGCCGCCCCCCGCGCGCAAGGCATCGCGGGCGAGGCGCAGCGCGGGGAAGCGCACCGGGTCCGGCGCCTCGAATTCCAGCCGCGCCAGGGCGGCGAGGTCGAGGCGGGGGATCGCGACCGCCATCCGCTCCGGCCAGGCCAGGGCGTGCGCGATCGGGGTGCGCATGTCCGGGGTGCCGAGCTGGGCGAGGATGGAACCGTCGGCATACTGCACCAGGCCGTGCACCGCGGATTGCGGGTGGACCAGGACCTCGATGCGGGCCTCGTCGAGGCCGAACAGCCGGGCGGCCTCGATGACCTCGAGCCCCTTGTTCATCATGGTGGCGGAATCGACCGAGATCTTCGCCCCCATCGACCAGACCGGGTGGCGCTTGGCGAACTCCGGGGTGACCGCGGCCATCTCGGCGAGCCCCATCGCCCGGCACGGCCCGCCCGAGGCGGTCAGCACGATCTTCTCGACGCCGTCCGCCCGGCCATGGCCCTGGGCGCTGAGCGCCTGGAAGATGGCGTTGTGCTCGGAATCCACCGGCAGCAGGGTGGCGCCGGACCGCCGCGCCGCGGCGAGCACCAGGTCGCCGGCGCAGACCATGCTCTCCTTGTTGGCGAGCGCCAGCACCCCGCCGCGCTCCAGTGCCGCCAGGGTCGGCTGCAGCCCGGCGGCGCCGACGATCGCCGCCATCGTCCAGTCCGCCGGGGCGGAGGCCGCCTCCAGCACCGCCTCCGGCCCGGCGCCCGCCGCGATGCCGCTGCCCGCCAGCGCATCGCGCAGCGCCTCGAGGCCATCCGGATCCGCCAGTACCGCCCGCTTCGCACCCAGGCGCCGCGCCTGCTCGGCCAGCGCCAGCGCATCGCGCCCCGCCACCAGCGCCTCCACCGCGAAGCGCCCCGCCGGCGCCGCCTCCAGCAGCGCCACCGTGCTGCGGCCTACGGACCCGGTGCTGCCCAGTATGGTGATGGTGCGGGGGCTGTTCATGATGACCGGCGGTGTCCTTGGTTCTTCTTGGTGCGGGACCGAGAGGGGCGCCGCCCCTCTCGGGCTCTCCCTGCTGGGGGGCAAGCGTGCCCCCCAGACCCCGCGAGGAGAGGTCCGGGAATGGGGAGGGGCATGGCGCGCGCGGGGAGATCGCGCGCCGGTTCCGCCCCTCCCCATTCCCGGACCTGTCCTTTCCCGGCGGGGTCCGGGGGGGAGCCTTCCCCCCCGGCGGGGAGGTCCAGGAGGGGCAGCGCCCCTCCTGGCCCGCACCACGAAGCTCCAGCGACTCCGCCCGTCACCAGGACCAGCCCCCCGCTCATCGCCATAAGGGCTGCCCCTGTCCGGAGGCCATTGCAAGCAGTGCGGCGACCGGGGCGGCGGCGAGCACGCCGTCGAGGCGGTCGAGCAGGCCGCCATGCCCCGGGATGAGGCTCGAGGTGTCCTTGACCTGGAAGTGTCGCTTGATGCCGCTTTCCAGCAGGTCGCCGGCTTGCGCCATGATGCCGAGCATGGCGGCGGTGGCGGCGGCGCTCGCGGTGCCGCCGGGGGCGAGGATGTGGGCGGCGGCGGTGCCGATCAGGATGGCGGCGGCGAAGCCGCCGGCGGCGCCGGACCAGGTCTTGTTGGGCGAGACGGCGGGGGCGAGCCTGGGGCCGCCGATCAGCCGGCCGGCCATGTAGGCGCCGATGTCGCTCGCCCAGACCACGAGGAACAGGAACAGCACGTTGGCGCGGCCGGCCTGGTTGTCGTGGCGGAGCTCGATCAGCGCGATGCCGGCGATGCCGACATAGAGCACCCCGGCGGCGAGCCAATGCGGGGGGCGCCGCTGGGCCGTGGCGCGGGGGCCGGCGGCGGCGAGCCAGGTGAGGGCGGCGCCGGCGACCAGGGCGAGCAGGGCGAGGCCGGTCGATTCGATCACCGCGAAGGCGCCGGCGGCGAGCACCGCGGCCGGCACGGCGATGCCGGGCCACTGGCGCGTCCGCAGCCCGCAGAGATGCACCCATTCCCAGGCGAGCACCGCGACGCCGGCGGCGATCATCGCCGTCCAGGGCTCGGCGCCGAGCCAGATGCAGAGCAGCACCAGCGGCCCGAGCACCAGGGCGGAGAGGAACCGCTTGCGCAGATCGCGCCAGCGCTTGGCCTCGTTGTCCGGCACCGCGGCCGCGCTCGCCTCAGCCGCGCACGCCGTAGCGGCGCTCGCGGCGGCCGTAATCCTCGATCGCCGCGGCGAGGTGCGCGCGCGAGAAATCGGGCCACAGCACGTCGAGGAAGAGGAATTCGGCGTAGGCCGATTGCCAGAGCAGGAAGTTGGAGAGGCGCTGCTCGCCGGAGGTGCGGATGACGAGGTCGGGATCAGGCATCTGCGCGGTCTGGAGGAAATTGCCGAAGCGCGCTTCGTCCAGCGCGTCCGGATCCAGCCGGCCTTCCTTCGCGGCCTGGGCGATGGCGCGGGCGGCGGCGACGAGCTCGGCGCGGCCGCCATAGGAGAGGGCGACGGTGAGGTTGAGGCGGGTGCCGCCGGCGGTCGCGGCTTCGGCGGATTCGATGGCGCGGGCGAGCTCGGGGCCGAAGCGGCCGTGGTCGCCGATGACGCGCAGCCGCACCCCCTCCTTCACCAGCGTCGCCACCTCGCTCTTGAGGTAGAGGCGGAGCAGGCCGGTGAGCGCGCTGACCTCGTCGACCGGGCGGCGCCAATTCTCCGAGGAGAAGGCGAACAGGGTGAGCCATTGCACGCCCATCTCGCCCGCCGCCTCGGTGGCGCGGCGGGCGGCCTCGGCGCCGGCCTTGTGGCCGAGCGCGACCGGCAGGCCGCGCGCCTGCGCCCAGCGGCGGTTGCCGTCCATGATGATGGCGACATGCGCGGGGACGGGCCCCGGCTCGGCGGCCTCGGCCGCCGCGGCGCGGCGGGGTTCGGTGGCGGCGCTCATGGGCCTCCGGCGCCTGGGCGGGCGGGCTTCGCCTTCGCCTCAGACCGTCCGGATATCCTTCTCCTTCTCGGCAAGAGCGGTATCCACCTGCTTCACATACTGGTCCGTGAGCTTCTGGACCTCCTCCTCGGCGCGCTTGGCGTCGTCCTGGCTCATCTCGTGCTTCTTGTCCCAGCCCTTGATGTGCTCCATGCCGTCGCGCCGCACGCCGCGCACCGCGACCCGCGCGGCCTCGGCATACTTCGCCGCCGCCTTGGCGAGCTCGTTGCGGCGCTCCTGGGTCAGCGGCGGCAGCGGCACGCGGATCACCTGCCCCTCGGCCTGCGGGTTGAGGCCGAGATTGGCATCGCGGATCGCCGTCTCCACCGCCTTGGTCAGCGCCTTGTCCCACACCTGCACCGAGAGCAGTCCAGGCCCGGCGACGGAAATGTTTGCGACCTGGTTGAGCGGCGTCGGGCTGCCATAGGCCTCCACCCGCACCGGCTCGAGCAGCGCCGGGCTGGCGCGGCCGGTGCGCAGGCCGGCGAACTCCTTCCTCAGCGTCTCCAGCGCGCCATCCATGCGGCGCGTCAGATCCTGCTTCAGGGATTTCACATCGGCGGTCATCTGGCTTTCCCCGTCACTGCTGCTCCACCACGGTGGTGAAGCGGCCCTCGCCCTTCATCACCGCGGTGAAGGCGCCGGGCTCATGGATGTTGAACACGATGATCGGCAGCTTGTTCTCGCGCGCCAGGCTGATCGCCGCGGCGTCCATCACCGCGAGGTCGCGCGCCAGCATGTCGAGATAGGTCAGCGTCACGTAGCGCTCGGCATTCGGGTTCTTGCGCGGATCGGCGGAATAGACGCCATCCACCTGGGTGCCCTTGAGCAGCGCCTGGCAGCCCATCTCGGCGGCGCGCAGCGCCGCCGCGGTGTCGGTGGTGAAGAACGGATTGCCAGTGCCGGCGGCAAAGATCACCACCCTGCCCTTCTCCATGTGCCGCACCGCGCGGCGGCGGATGAAGGGCTCGCACACCGAGGACATCTCGATGGCGCTCTGCACCCGGGTCTGCACCCCGATCTTCTCGAGCCAGGACTGCATGGCGAGCGCATTCATCACGGTCGCCAGCATGCCCATCGAATCGGCCTGCGCCCGCTCCATCCCCGCCGAGGCGCCGGAAATGCCGCGGAAGATGTTGCCGCCGCCGATCACCAGCGACACCTGCACCCCGAGCTCGACAACCCCCCGCACGTCCTCCGCGATGCGACGGACGGTGGCGGTGTCCAGCCCATAATCCCGGCTGCCCATCAGGGCCTCGCCCGAAACCTTCAACAAGACACGGTTATACGCCGGGCGATCGGTCATGGAACAAAACATCCGGGTTCACGGGCGCGGCACCATAGGCACCGCGGTGCGGCAGCAGCAAGGCAGCGCCCGGCCGATGCCAGGGAGTGTGACCGGCCCCGCGCGGTGCGCTCCGAGGCCGGGGTGCGGGACCGAGAGGGGCTCTGCCCCTCTCGAGCTCTCCCCGCTGGGGGGCGACCTCGCCCCCCAGACCCCGAGGGCAGGTTCGGAAATGGGAAGGGGCACGTCCCGCCCGCTGAACCGGCGCGCCGGTTGTGCCCCTTCCCATTTCCGAACCTGTACGCTCCCGCGGGGTCCGGGGGGCAACGCTTGCCCCCCGGCGGGGAGGTCCAGGAGGGGCAGAGCCCCTCCTGGCCCGCAGCCGGGCCTCGAAGCGCAACCCCGCGGCGCCGGTCGCGCCTCCTGGGCGTCAGCCGCGCGTGCCTGCTGCTGCGGCGACTTCGGTGGCGAAGTCGGGGCCGGTCGGCTTGTCGATGCCTTCGCCGAGCTGGAAGCGGGCGAAGTCGACCAGCTTGACGCCGGCCTTCTGCAGGATCGCCTTCACGCGGGTCTCGCCGTCATGGACCCAGACCTGCTCGAGCAGGACGACTTCCTCGTAGTACTTGCGGATGCGGCCTTCGACCATCTTCTCGATGATCGCATCCGGCTTGCCGGAGCCGCGGGCCTGCTCCATCAGCACGTTCTTCTCGCGCACCAGCGCCGAGGGGTCGACGCCGGAGATGTCGAGCGACTCGGGGCGGGCGGCGGCGACATGCATGCCGATCTGGCGGCCGAGGGCTTCCATCACCTCGGCTTCGCTGCCGTCCATGGCGACGAGGACGCCGATCTTGCCGAGGCCGGGCTTGATCGCGTTGTGCATGTAGGTGGCGACGTGGCCGTCGGGCACGTGCAGGCGCCTGGCGCGGCGGATGGTGATGTTCTCGCCGATGGTCGCGATCAGGTGGGTGAGCTGATCGCCGACGGTGCCGCGCGGCTCGGGCACGCTTTCGGCGCCGGGCATGCGGCGCGCGCCGGGGAAGGTGGCGCGCTTCAGCGTCTCGACGTCCTCGCCGACCGAGAGGGCGAGCTCGGCGACCTCGGCGACGAAGTGCTGGAACAGCTCGTTGCGGGCGACGAAGTCGGTTTCCGCGTTGACTTCCACCATGGCGGCGGTGGAGGGGCCGGAGGCGATGCCGATCAGCCCCTCGGCGGCGACGCGGCCGGACTTCTTGGCGGCGGCGGACAGGCCTTTCTTGCGCAACCAGTCGATCGCGGCGTCCATGTCGCCGTCGCTTTCGACCAGGGCCTTCTTGCAGTCCATCATGCCGGCGCCGGTCCGGTCGCGGAGGTCGCGGACCATGGCGGCGGTGATCTCGGCCATCGGGGCTCTCCATTGCCTCATGCGGGCCGCCGCTCGCGCGGCGCCCTCGGGGTATATCACGCAGCAACGCCGCAGGCCCGCCCCGAGGCGGGCCCGGGCGCGATCAGGCCTGCGGCTGGGCCTCGCCGGCGCCCTCGGCGGCGATCTCCGCCACCTGCTCAGCGGGCAGGTCCTCGGCGGCGCCGAGATCGACGCCCGAGGCCTGGAGCTCGGCCGAGATGCCGTCGAGCACCGCGGCGGCCACCATGTCGCAATAGAGGGTGATGGCGCGAATCGCGTCGTCATTGCCGGGGATCGGGAACGCGACGCCCTGCGGGTCGGCATTCGAGTCGACCACCGCGACCACCGGGATGCCGAGCTTGTTGGCCTCCTCGATGGCGAGCTTCTCCTTCACCGTGTCGATGACGAAGAGCACGTCGGGCAGGCCGCCCATCTCCTTGATGCCGCCGAGCGCGCGCTCGAGCTTGTCCTTCTCGCGCGTCAGCATCAGGACCTCCTTCTTGGTGAGGCCCGTGGTGTCGCCGCCGAGGCGCTCGTCCATCTGCTTGAGGCGCTTGATGGAGCCGGTGATGGTCTTCCAGTTGGTCAGCATGCCGCCGAGCCAGCGGTGGTTGACGTAGTACTGGCCGCAGCGGCTGGCGGCCTCGGCGACGTAGTCGGCGGCGGCCTTCTTGGTGCCGACGAACAGCACGCGGCCGCCGGCGGCGACGATGTCGCGGATGGCGCGCAGCGCGCGGTCCATCATCGGCACGGTCTGCTGCAGGTCCAGGATGTGGACCTGGTTGCGGACGCCGAAGATGAAGGGCGCCATGCGCGGGTTCCAGCGCCGCGTGTGGTGGCCGAAATGCACCCCGGCTTCGAGCAGGGTGCGCAAATTGACGTCTGGCATCGCCATCGGGCGGGTGTCCTCTTCCTGATGTGTCCGGTTGGGCCTCCGCGGCGCTCACCCGCCCCCGGTGGTCGGGGGGGCGGGACCGGACCCTGCCTTGGGGTATCCAGGAAGGGCGCGCCGCGTGCGGATTGCCGGGCGGGCCTCAGGCCCGTCCGGCGCGGGGGATATGGCGCAGGCGGGGGCGGGAGGCAAGCACGCTTGCTAGCTTTGCCAGCGTGCTAGCTTGCCGCGGATGGAGGGCGTAGCGGAACGACCCATGGATGATGCGGCGGCCGATCCGGTCCTGCGGCGCTATCGCGGGGCGCTGGAGGCGCTCTATGGCGAGCGCCTGGTGCGGGCGATCCTGTTCGGGTCCCGGGCGCGCGGCGAGGCGCGGGCTGATTCGGACTACGATGTCGCGGTCTTCCTCGCTGGCGAGTTCGACCGTTGGGCGGAGGCGGACCGGCTGGCCGAGCTCAGCGTACGCTTCTTCGATGAGACCGGGGCCCTGGTGGATGCCGCGCCCTATTCGGCCGGCGCGGAGCGGGAACGCTCGCCCCTGATGGGAGAGATCCGGCGGGAAGGACAGCCGCTTTGACCCCCGAGGCGGAGCGGTTCCTAGCCAAGGCCAACCGGCTGCTGGTGGAGGCGAGGACGATGCTCGGGGCGGCGCTGCCAGAGGCGGCCGGCCGATCCGCCTATCTCGCCGGGTTTCATGCCGCGCAGGCGCTGGTGTTCGAAAGCAGCGGCAGGAGCCTGAAGATGCATGCGGGCGTGCGCGCGGAGTTCCTCAGGCTGACCCGAAATGACGCTTCGCTGGACGGCGCGCTGTGCAGCTTCCTGGCGCGGAGCTACCGGTTGAAGGCGCTGGCGGATTATGAGACCGGACCGGGGGCCCAGCTTCCGGCGGCGCGGGCGGAGCAGGCCGTGGCAGAGGCGGCCCGCTTCGTGTCCCAAATCGCATCGTCGCTGGCCGAACCCGGACCGCCCCGTGGCTGAGAGTCCCGAAGCGGCCGTGGTGATCCCGGCCTATCGCCAGCCCGGGCTGCTGGCGGAGGCGATCGCCTCGGTCCTCGCGCAACGCGGCGTGGCCGCGGCGGCGGTGGTGGTGGACGATGGCTGCCCCTTCCCCGCCACCTCGGCGACCGCCTGCGCCTTCGCGCGGACGCATCCGGGCCGCGTCTTCGCGCTCAGGCGGCGCAATGGCGGGCTCTCCGCCGCGCGCAACGCCGGCGTCGGCTTCGTGCTGTCGGCGCTACCGGGGTGCCGCGCGGTGCAGTTCCTCGATGCCGACAACCGGCTGCACCCGGATTGCCTCCGCCGCGCGCTGGCGGCGCTGGAGGCGGCGCCGGCGGAGATCGGCTGGGTCTATCCCGATGTCGATTGCTTCGGGCTGGCGGAGAATTGGTCGGCACGGGGCGAATACGCGCGGATCGCGCATCTCGCCGGGAATTTCGTCGAGGCCGGCAGCCTGGTGCGGCGCGCGGTGTTCGAAGCCGGGCTGCGCTTCGACGAGCAGTTCCGCGAGGGCTTCGAGGATTGGGATTTCTGGCTCGCCGCCGGCGCGGCGGGATTCCGCGGGCGGCATCTGCCTGCAGCCGGCTTCGGCTACCGCAAGCGGCCGGAGAGCCTGCTCGCCGACGCCGAGCGCAACCGCCCTGCCCTGCTCGCGGCGCTGCGGCGGAAACCGGCGGCGCGGCCCTCGCCGCGCGCGCTGCTGGCGCTGGAGCAGGCGGAGGCGCCGCGTTTCGCGATCCACGAGGCCGGCGCCGCCGGCCTGCGGCTGACCGCCGATCCGCTGGAACCGGGCGCGGCGCTGACCCGCGAGGCGGCGCGGTCGCGGCTGCTCGAGGCGCTGGGCGCGCCGGCGCGCTGGCATTTTCCGCCGGTAGCGCTGTTCGCGGCACCGGGGGTGCTGGCGGCGCTCGCCGCGCAGGGCCTGCTGCGCGGCGTGCTGTGGCAGGCGCAGCTGCTGCTGCGCGAGCGCGGCCTGGTCGCCGTGCAGCCGGTGGCGGCGAGCGGCAGCATCGCGCTCGAAGCCGAGGAGCTGCCGACCGCGATGGCCGCCGGCGCGCCGCTGCTCGTGCTGCGCAGCGCGCTGCTGGCGGCCGGCGGCGCCGAGCTGCCGGCGATCGCCGGCGCGCGCTGCATGCAGCTCCGCGTGACGATGACGGGGCCCCTGCCGGCGCTCGCCTCCGCGACGCCGCTGGTGCTGGCCGAGGCCGCGGCGCTCGCCGCCGCGCGGGCGGGGCGCTCGGCGATCCAGGCGGAATGGCGCAGCGACTGGCGGCGGCCGCTCGCCGATGCGCCCGCCGCGGCGCACGCGCTGAATGGCTGCGGCCTGGTGCTGCCGCATCTCGTGCGCGCCGGCGAACGGCATCTGGGCTTCCTGCTGCCGGCCTTCGAGCTGGGCGGCGTCGAGCGGGTGACCGCCGCGGTCGCCGCGGCGCTGCGGCGGCGCGGCTGGGTGCCGCACCTCTTCGTCGCGCGCCGGCGCGCGGTGCCGGGGCCGGAGCATCCCTTCGCCTCGCTGTCCTTCCTGCGCGACGCCAGCGCGGAGGCGGCCGATGCCGCGCGCTTCTATGCCGGGGCGGGCACGGCGGCGCTCGGCGCGCGCAGCGATCCGGCGGAGCCGGTCGGGCTGCTCGCGACGATGGACGCGGTGATCAACACCCATTCCTTCACCGGGCACGGCGTCGCGGCGCGGCTGCGCAAGCTCGGCATCCCCGTGCTGTGCGGGCTGCACATGGTCGGGCGCGCGGCGGCGGGGAACCCGATGGGGCATCCGCACAGCGCGCTCGCCTATGAGCACGCCTATGACGGCTTCGTGCTGCATGCGGCCGCGCTGGCGGATTGGTGCCGCAGCCAGGGAATTCCGGAGGAGAAGCTGATCCTGGTGCCGAACGCGCCGGGCTACGCGACGCAATCCACGGCGCCTGCGCGCGCCGAGCGGGCCGGGAAGCTGCGGGCGCTGTTCCTCGGGCGGCTGGACTCGCAGAAGGGGCTGGACCGGCTGGCGGCGCTTATCATGGCGACGCGGGACGCGGTGGAATGGCGCGTCGTCGGCGCGGCGGTGGCGGAGGATGCGAGCGCGTACCTGGCGGCAGCGCAGATCGTGCCGGAACCCCCGGTGCGCGAGCCAGCCGCGCTGGATGCGCTGTACGCCTGGGCGGACGTGCTGGTGCTGCCCTCGCGCTTCGAGGGCGTGCCGCTGACCGTGCTGGAGGCGCAGCGCCTGGGCTGCGTGCCGGTGGCGACAGGCGTCGGCGCGCTGGCCGAGGCGGTGACGGACGGGGTGGACGGCGTGCTGGTCGACGGCACCGAGGAGACCGAGGTGGTCGCCAGGCTCGAGACGGCGCTGCGACGGCTGGCGGCGGATCGCGGGTCGGTGGGACGCATGGCGTCGGCCGCTGTGCAACGCGGCGCGGGGCGGAACTGGGACGCGTCGGTGGCGGCGCTGGACGCGGCGCTGTCGCGGCTGGCGCGGGCGTCGTGATGCGTGCTGCGCCCGGTCTGCTTCGAGCGTCGCGCGGCTCCGGGGCCGGCATCAAGGACGCTGCGCGCCGGCTGCGCCGGTCGGCTTCGCCGATCCTTGACCCCGGCCCCGAAGCCGCGCGGGTGCGAGCGCATGGCCGGGACGGAGGAACGGCGCCTTCGACCGAACAAAGGAACTGCGTTTCGGGCGGGCGGCGATGACCGCGGTTTTCGTGGCGGCGGGGGATCAGGCCTCGCGACCGGCGCAAGGCGATCGGGACGCGTACGCCGCTGCGCCCGGTCTGCTTCGAGCGTCGCGCGGCTCCGGGGCCGGCATCAAGGACGCTGCGCGCCGGCTGCGCCGGTCGGCTTCGCCGATCCTTGACCCCGGCCCCGAAGCCGCGCGGGTGCGAACGCATGGCCGGGACGGAGGAACGGCACCTTCGACCGAACAAAGGAACTGCGTTTCGGGTGGGGAGAGATGACCGCGGTTTTCGTGGCGGCGGGGGATCAGGCGGCGCTGTTCACCAGCGGGGGACTGGTGGTGGCGGTGGGGGATGCGCCGGTGCCCGTCTTGCCGGGGCTCGCGGTGTGGCGGGCACGGGCAGAAGCGGGCGGTTTCGTGCTGGCGCCGGAGGCGGGGAGCGCAGGAGGGGCCGCGGTGGCCCTGGAGGTGGCGCCGGCCGGGGCCGTGGCGCTGGTCGCGACGAGCGGCGAGGCGGCCTCGGCGCTGCTTGCCTGGTGGCGCGCGGTGGCGGATGACGCGCCGGCGCTGGTGATCGCGGCCTCGGACGAGGCGCTGGCCCCTGCCCTGCTGCCGGTGCTCGCGGCGCGGCTCGCCGAGGCGGAACGGCGCGGGGCGGAGGCGCTGCGCGCGCTCGCCCTGCTGCGCGCCGAATACGAAGAGACGCGCGAGACCGTCGGGGCGCTGGCGCGCAGCCTCGGGCACCGGCCGCTCGGGCCGCTGCGGCAGGCGCTGGCGACGGCGCCGGACGCGGCGCTCGCGCTGCGCGCCGCGGCGGGATTGCGCCAGCCGCTCGGGCTGGTCGCGGCCGGGATCGCGGCGGTCGCGCTGCATCTCCCCAGGGGTGGCGCGTTGCGGGTGCAGCTCGCGGCGGTGGAAAGCGGCCGGGTGTTGAGCGCCTGGGCGGTGGAGGGCGCGGCGCCGGGCTGGCTGACCCTGGAGCTGCCCTGGCCGGTCGGGCCGCTGCGCGAGAGCGCCCTGCTGGAGATCGCGGGCGACGCCGTGCTGTCGCTCGATGCCGGGCGGTGCGAGGCGGCGGCCGCGGTGCAGGGCGCGGATGCCCCGCCGGACCGCGCGCTGGCGCTGCGCGTCTGGACCGCCGAGGCCGGCAGCCGCTTCGTGCTGCCGCGCCATCTGCGGTGGGAGGAGATCGGCACCGACCTGCCGCTGGCCGGCGTGCCGCTCGCGGTGCCCGAGGCGGTGATCGCCGCGGCCGAGGCGCTGGAGGGCCCGGTGCGGCTGATGGGGCTGGGCGGCGGGGCGCCGCGGCCGGTGGCGACGCTGGCGCCGGGCAGCGAGGCGCGTTTCGCCCTGCCGCCGGTGGCACGCGGCCCGGCCGATCTCGTGCGGATGGAATTCGCACAGGGCTTCGGCGAGCCCGCCGGCGTGGAGGCGGCGCTCTGGGTGGACGGCGTGTTTTCCGGCTGGCGCGGCTTCGATGCCGAGACGCGGCGCTGCCTGATCCAGCTGCCGGTTCCCGCCGGCGCCGGCGCTGCTCTGGTGTTGCGTGCCGCGCTGCGCCGTGGTCCCGGCGGCGGTGCGCCTGCGGTGATCGAGCTGGCCGGCGCCGCGCTTTTGGCGACGCGGCACCGCGACCCCCTCTAGGCCGGGCCGCGCTTCGCGGGCTCCGCGCCCCCTTCCGGCCCGGCGCCAAGTGCCAAAAAAAGGAGGGTTGGGGTCTGGGGAAGGGAGTTCATCTCCCTTCCCCAGAGTCAGAAGTGCACCGCCTCCGGAAAAAACGCCCCGATCACCGCGAAGGCGATCCCGACGACCCCGATCCCCCCGGCCGCCACGGCCAGCAGGGGCACGCTGGTGATGATCGACGCCGAGGCCAGCACGATCGCCACCTGGAATGCCGCCGAGCCGAGCTCGTAGTGGTGGTAGGCGGCCATGGCGTAGTCCCGCTTGTGTTCCGCCGCGCGGGCGCGGGCGGTGAGTTCGCGGCGGCCTTCCCCGGTGGCGGGCTCGCTTTCCCAGCGTTCGATCTGGCCGCGCCAGGCGGCGACCTGGCGTTCGATCGCGGCGCGGCGGGTCTCGTCGGCGGCGGCGCGGTCGAGCTCGGCTTCCTCGGCGGCGGTGCGCAGCGTGGTCTGGCGGATCGTGCGGGCCTGGAAGAAGGCCCAGAGGTTGGCCGCCTCGACATTGCGCGAGATGGCTTCGGTCTGGGCGCTCTTGGCGCCGGTCTCGGCCAGGGCGAGGAACAGCGCGAGCACCGCGATCAGCAAGGCGATGCCCTTGTTGCCTTCGCCGTGGTGGTCGACATGGGCGTGGGCCATGGATTCGGTCGGGCTCCCGGATGGAATGGTGGCGCGCGTTCGCCCGGCGACGGGGCCGCTGTCAATCGCCGCGGCGTGACGGCGGGTGGACCGCGCGCCGGGCCGTCCTAGGATGGCGTGGAACGGCGAGGGATATCGGCACGGCATGGCGATCGCGTGGGGACCGAGCACGGCGGCGGAGCCGCACCCGGTGCTGGAGGCGCTGGTGGCTGGCGCGCGGTTCGGCCGCACGCCCTGCGGCGACGGCGAGATGGTGTGGCGCGCCTGGGGCGCGGGCGAGCCGCTGGTGCTGCTGCATGGCGGCTCGGGCTCCTGGCGGCATTGGGCGCGCAATGTCGGGCCGCTGTCCGAGCGGCGGATGGTGCTGGTGCCGGACCTGCCGGGGCTCGGGCAGAGTGCGATGCCGCCGGCGCCGCTCGGGCCGGATTCGGTCGCGCGGGTGCTGATGGCGGGGCTGGATGCCGCGCTGCCGGCTGGCGCGCGCTACGACCTGGTGGGGTTCTCCTTCGGCGCGCTCTGTTCGGGGCATCTCGCGGCGATGGACGGGGCGCGCTGCCGCAGCCTGACCATCGTCGGCGCGGGGGCGCTCGGCTTCAAGCGCAGCCCGACGGAGTTGCTGCGCGTGCGCGAGAAGGACGGGGCGGAGCGGATGGCGGCGCACCGGCACAACCTCGCGGTGCTGATGTTCGCCGATGCGGGAAGGATCGACGATCTCGCCATGGCGATCCAGGAGTGGAACACGCAGCATGCGCGGCTGAAGAGCCGCGGCTTCGCGGAATCGGATTCCCTGCGCGGGGCGCTCGAGCGCGGGCGCACGCCGCTGAATGCGATCTATGGGGAGCGCGACGCGATCGCCTACCCGCATGTGGAGCAGCGGCTGGAGCTGGTGCGCACGCTGCGCGCCAGGGCGCAGACGGCGATGATTCCCGATGCCGGGCACTGGGTCGCCTACGAGGCGGCGGAGGAATTCAACGCGGCGCTCGCGCGCATCCTCGCGCGTGGTGCTTGGTGACGGAGTGCGGGACCGAGAGGGGCGCCGCCCCTCTCGGGCTCTCCCCGCTGGGGGGCGACCTCGCCCCCCAGAACCCGAGGGCAGGTTCGGGTCAGAGGGAGGGGCATGTGCGGCGTACCGCTTCAACGGGCGCGCCATGTCACGCGGGGTCCGGGGGGCACGAATGCCCCCCGGCGGAGTGCGGGCCAGGAGGGGCAGCGCCCCTCCTGGCCCGCACTCCGTCACCAAGGACCCCGCCCTGGCGCGGCCCGGACGCCCACTCTACGCTCCTCGTCGAGCAGTCACGCGTGGGGGGAGAGCGATGCGCGAGATCCGGATCGGCGACGTCACCATCACCAGCATCGTCGAGCGCGACGGCCCCTGGCGCACGCCGCAGGCGATGTTCCCGCCCTGCACCGACGAGGCGCTGCTCGCGGAGCGCATCAAGGAAGTCGAGCCGGAGACCTTCGATCCCGCCAGCGGCAAGATGGTGATCACCTACCAGACCTATGTGCTGCGCACGCCGCGCCACACCATCCTGGTCGACACCTGCACCGGCGAGGACAAGGGCTATCCGCCGCCGATGGACTTCCCGAAGCAGCCCTGGCTGGACGGGCTGAAGGCAGCCGGCCTGGGCTTCGAGGACATCGACTACGTCTTCTGCACCCATCTGCACATCGACCACACCGGCTGGAACACGGTGCTGAAGGACGGCCGCTGGGTGCCGACCTTCCCGCGCGCCAAGTACGTCTTCCAGCAGGGCGAGTACGCGGCGTGGGAAGCGGCGACGTCGCGCGGCGAGAACCCGCCCGGCAATGTGTGGCGCTTCAATTGCGAGCCGGTGGTCGCGGCGGGCCAGGCGCTGCTGGTCGACGAGGGCTTCACGCTGGACGACACGCTGTCGCTCGAGCTGACGCCCGGCCACACGCCCTGCCATTGCTGCCTGCACATCCGCTCCGGCGGGCAGCACGCGGTGATCACCGGCGACCTGATGCACCACGCGCTGCAGATCCACCAGCCCGACTGGTACACGATCTTCTGCACCGACCCCGAGCAGGCGGTGGCGAGCCGGCGCCGCTTCCTCGGCGATGTCGCCGACCGCGACGTGAAGCTGCTGCCGATCCATTTCCCCCACCCGACCGTCGGCCGGGTGGAGGCGAATGGCGAGCGCTTCCGCTGGCGCTACATGCGCTGAGGCTCGCTCACGCCACCACGACGAGATCGGCGGCGGCGAGGGCCGGCTTGTCCGGCAGCACGAGCACCGCCTGCCGGCCTTGCGGGCCGGTGCCGTCCGGATCCCACCACAGGATGCCGGTGTCGGTCTCGTAGGTGAGCTGCCAGTCGGCGCGCTTGGCCTGGCCGCTCGCATTGCTGATGAAGCGGCCCTCGAGGCCGAGATCCATGCCCTCGGCGAGGCCGGGGAAGCCGGCGGCGGAGAAGCCGATCAGGTCGACGCCCTGGGCGAAGTCCAGGATCAGGTCGGCCTCGCCGCCACCGGGGCCGGAGAACAGGAAGAGATCGGCGCCGCCATCGCCCTGCAGGGTGTCGGCGTCGCCGCCGCCGCCGAGGGTGTCGTTGCCGCCGCCACCGAACAGCTTGTCATTGCCGATGCCGCCGACGAGCCGGTCGTCGCCGGCGCCGCCCCGCAGCAGGTCGTTGCCGCCGCCGCCTTCGAGGCGGTCATTCCCGCCGTCGCCGTTCACCGTGTCGTTGCCGGCGCCGCCCTCCACCATGTCGGCGGCCCCGCCAGCGTCGATGTAGTCCCCCGAATCGCCGCCGAACAGCAAGTCGCGGCCGCCGCCGGCGCGGATCCGATCGGCGCCGTCGCCGCCATCGATAGTGTCGGCGCCGGCCGCGCCGTTGAGGCTGTCCGCCCCCGCCTGGCCGAGGATGTGGTCGTTGCCATCGCCGCCGAAGAGGCTGTCGCCGCCGCCGGCGCCGCGCAGCAGGTCGTCGCCGCCGGCGCCGTCGAGCCGCTCGGCGAGGTCGGCGCCGAGCAGCGTGTCGCCGAAGGCGGAGCCGAGCGCGCCCTCGATTCCCGCCAGCTTGTCCTTGCCGGCGCCGCCGCGCGCCTCGCCGGCCGCGAGATCGACGGTGACCGCGGCGGCGGCGCCGGCATAGGAGGCGATGTCGAAGCCGTCCCCGCCCTCGAGGTCGTCATTGCCGCCGGCGCCCTGCAGCGTGTCGTCGCCGCCGAGGCCGCGGATGCGCTCGCCGAAGGCGGAACCGACGAGGAGGTCGCCGCCGGCGCCGCCCTGGACGAGCCAGCCCTGCTGCTGGAAGCCGGCGCTCGGGCTGAAATTGATCGCGGTGAGATCGGCGGCGTGGGTGCCCTGCAGCAGGAGCAGGGGGACGTAGTCGCGCCCGGCGCCGGGATCGACGTCGATCTGCAGCTCGGTGCCGGTGGCGGTCTGGATCAGCCGCAGCAGGCCGCTCTCGAAGGCGTCCTGGCCATCGAGCGGGCCGAGGATGGCGAGGTCGATCAGGTCGCCGCCGGCGCCGGCCCGGAAGTCCAGCACGATGTCGGCGGCGCCGGTGCCGAGCGCGGCGAGGACGAAGGTGTCGCGGCCGGTGCCGCCTTCCAGCGTGTCCACCGCGGCGCCGAGGCTGACCTCCTCGATGCGGTCGTCGCCGGCGCCGCCATCGATGCGGTCGGCCGCGTCGGCGGCGCCGGCATCGCCGCGCAGGGTGTCGTTGCCGTCGCGGCCCTCCAGCGTGTCGGCGCCGCCGAGGCCGGCGAGGAGGTTGCCGAGGCCGTCGCCGCGCAGCGCATCGGCGAAGGCGGAGCCGAAGGCGTCCTCCACGCCCTGCACGGCATCGGTGCCCGCGGCGCCGGTGGCGAGGCCGGCGGCGAGGTCGAGCGAAACGCCGCCCGGCGCATCGTCGTAGCGGACCTGGTCGCGGCCGCTGCCGCCGATCAGCAGGTCGTCGCCCGCCTGGCCGCGCAGCACGTCGTCGCCGTCGCCGCCATCGAGGGTGTCGTTGCCGGCGCCGCCGGCGAGGCTGTTGGCGGAGAAGTTGCCGGTCAGCCGGTCGGCGAAGGCGGAGCCGAGCAGGTTGCCGATGTTGAGGAGGCGATCGGTGCCCTCGCCGGTCGCCTGGTCGCCGGTGATGGCGAGGGAGACGGTGACGCCGTTCGGCGCCTCGGCGTAGCTCGCCCAGTCGGCGTCGGGGCCGCCATCGAGGGTGTCGTTGCCGGCGCCGCCGAGCAGGGTGTCGCTGCCGATGCCGCCGCGCAGCACGTCGTCGGAGGCGCCGCCGTTCAGGCTGTCGTCGCCGTCGCCGCCGCGCAGCGCGTCCTGCCCATCGAGGCCGGCAAGGGTGTCGTTGCCGCCGAGGCCTTCGATGAAGTCGCGGTTGGCGCCGCCGGCGAGCGCGTCCGGCCCCTCGGTGCCGGCGAGATCGAAGCCGTCGTTGAGGAGGTCGAAGAACTGCGCGTCGGCGCGGAGGTCGTTGACGCCGAGATATTTGAGATCGGCCGCGTAGCCCTGGGACTCGGCCGCGGAAGGGTTGTCGGCGAAGCTGCCGCTGCGCACGATCGGGCCATCGGTCCCCAGGCGCTCGGTGAAACTGCCGCCCTCCTCCTGGTCGAGGATGCGGGTGCCCTGCTTCTCGACATACTTCACGTATTCCGCGGTGAAGGTGCCGGTCTTGTTGGTGTAGCTCCAGCTGGTGGTCGTGGTGATGATCGGCGGCCTGAAGCCGTCGTCGGTGAAGCTCTCGGTGTGGCGGGACGGCACGGTGCGCGGGAGCAGGCCGGCGATGTGGTCGGCGAAGCCGTTCAGCTTGCCGACGGTCTCCTGGATGTCTTCGCGGTAGGCATCGGCGGCGAAGGCGCCGTCGTCCAGCTCGCGCGCGACGCGGGCGCGGACGCCGAGGATGTAGACGGTGGCGCCGACCAGCAGCTCGGCCTGCTCGGGGTGCGAATCGGCGATGTTGTTGATGGCGATCAGCGCCTGGATGGAGTTGTTGCGCGCATTGTCGAGATCGCCCTGCGAGCCGCTGAGGCGGTAGGACTGCATGTTGCGGACCGCCGTCTCGGCGAGGCTGTAGGCGGTGTTGATGTCGCTGACCAGCAGGTCCGACGAGACCTGGTTGACCGCGTCCAGGATGTTCTTCGCGAGCCCGGTCAGGTTGTCGATCTGGGTGAGGACGTCGTCGAGCTTCTGGTTGATTTGCTCGAAGCTCGCATCGAAGGAGCCGTTGTCGCCATCGATCCATCCCTTGATGGTGTTGACGGCGTCGATGCCTTCCTTGATGGCGGAGATCACGGCGAAGACGGTCATGGCGCGCCCTCCGCCCGCTGGTTCCGGTTGTGCGGCATCGCTGTGCTCCCCGTGCGGATCCTACCCAGTTCAGGATCGTTGCGGGCGGGCGACGGCGCGTCATCCGATCGGATGAGGCGCCGCTAACAAATGCGGGAGCGGCGGCGGGGGGGTCAGCCCTCCGCCATGCCGGCGACCGCGAGGATGGCGGCGAGGCCCGCGGACATGCCACGGACGCTCTCGCGCGGCTCCACGTCGATCCATTCCTCGAGCGAGTGCGCGCGGCCGCCACTGCCGCCGGAGCCGATCTTGATCGCGGGAACCCCGAGACTCATCGGGATGTTGGCGTCGGTCGAGGAGTATTCATGGGTGACGCGAAAGCCATGCGCGGCGATCGCCGCGGTGGCGAGGCGGACGATGTCGCTCTCGGGTGGCGTCGCGCCGGCCGGGCGATCGCCAATCGCTGTCAGTACCGCCGTCACCTCGCCTTCGCGCGTGTCATGGGCGGCGTTCTCGGCGGCGACGGCGCCTTCCAGGATGGTGCGGAAGCGCTGCTCGACGTCGGCGAGCGCCGCGGCGGATTGCGAGCGCAGATCCACCTCCATCCAGATCTCGTTCGGGATGGCGTTGACCGAGGTGCCGCCGCCCAGGCGGCTCACGCAGAAGGTGGTGCGTGGCTCGGCCGGCACGGCGAGGGCGCCGAGGGTCGCGGCGGCGCGGCCCAGCGCATAGGCCGGGTTGACCAGGCCGAAGGCGCCGTAGGAATGGCCGCCCGGGCCGCGGAAGGTGACGCGGTAGCGCTTGGAGCCGACGCCGCCGGTCACCACGCGGTCCATCTCCGGGCTGTCCACGGTGAAGAAGGCCCGGATGCGGTCGCGGTAGCGGCCCTCGGCGAAGAGGTGGCGCACGCCGCGGAGATCGCCGATGCCCTCCTCGCCGACATCGCCGACGAAGAGCAGGTCGCTGCGCGTCCGGATGCCTGCCGCGTCGAGGGCGCGGATGAAGGCGAGGATGACGGCGAGGCCGCGGGTATCGTCGCCGACGCCGGGCGCGAGCAGCCTGGTGCCCTCGCGCCGGACGCGGACATCCGTGCCGGCGGGAAACACGGTGTCGAGATGCGCCGCGACCACGACCAGCGGGCCGTTGCCGGTGCCGCGGCGCAGCCCCATGACATTGCCGACCTCATCGCGCTCCACATCCTCGAGCCCGTGCGCCCGCAGCATCTCGAGATACTGCGCGGCGCGCGCCGCCTCGCCGAAGGGCGGGCTCGGAATCTCGGTCAGGGTGACGATGTCCTGCACGGTGCGGTCGTGCTCGCGCTCGAGCGTCGCAACCGCTTCGCGAAATGCGGGATGGGCGAGGATGGCGGAGACGCGGTCGTCCGGTGCGTTCATGGACCGATGTCTTGCGCGCGGCGCCGGGGGCCGTCAAATGCGCGGACAGGAAGGGAGACGCCTCATGCGCCATCTGCTCGCCGCACTCGGCCTGCTGGCCGGGACCGCCGCCGTCGCGCAGGCCCAGGACGCCGCCGCGGGACAGCGCGTGTTCAACCAGTGCCGCGCCTGCCACACCATCGATCAGGGCGGGCGCAACGGCGTGGGGCCGAACCTGCACGGGCTGATCGGGCGCCGCGCGGGGTCGGTGGACGGCTTCCGCTACTCGCCCAGCATGCGCGAGAAGGCGGAGGGCGGGCTGGTGTGGAACGAGGAGAACCTGCGCGCCTATATCCGCGATCCCAAGGCGGTGGTGCCGGCGGGCAGCATGTCCTTCGTGGGCTTGCGCAACGACCAGCAGATGAACGACCTCATCGCGTATCTGCGGCAGGCGGCCGGCGAGGCGCATTGAAGGGAGGCGGCAAACGGCGCTCCGTTCGCCGCCGGACCACGGGGCGCGTGCCGGACGCCGTCGCCGCCGGCGCCAAGTGCCAAAAAAAGGAGGGGGTCTGGGGGAGTTCACTCCCCCAGATTCTTCCTTACTGCAAGAACGGATTGCGCCCGCCGCGGCCTGCCGGCGCGAGGGTGCGGGCGAGGTAGTCCACGATGGTCGTCCGCAGCTCGCCTTCCAGCGGCGGCATGCCGTGCTTCTCCGTCATCCAGTCCATCAGCGCGTCCCATTGCGGCCGCGTGAGGCGGGTGCGGAGGATCACCGTGCTGTTGTGGCAGGGCGTGCAGTAGCCGAAGGTTTCGCTGCGGCCTTCGCCGGGCGGCAGCGCGTCCTCGGTTTCCTGGGCCTGCGCGGGAAGCGCGAGCAGCAGCAGGAGCGCAAGCAGCCGCATCAGCCGACCAGGATGGCGGCGCGGCTCAACGGGTTGGCGCCGTAGCCTTGCGGGTTCCAGTTCGCGGCCTGGTGCGGCTGCATGCGGCCGCCGCTGTCGGTGGCGCGGTACCAGATCTCGAAATAGCCGTCGGAGGGCAGGCTCACGCGGCCGCTCCAGCGCTGCCAGGCGTGGTCGTTCACCGGCGCGGCGAGCTGCATCGGCTTCCAGGTGGCGCCGAAATCGAGCGAGACGTCCACCGCGCGCACGGCGAGGTCCCCGGCCCAGGCATGGCCGCGGAGGTCGAGGTCGCGCGTGCCGGTGGGCAGCCGCGTGCCATGCGCGATGCTGGTCAGCACGGAGCGCACCGGCATGGTCTCGAGATCCGCAAAATCGGCGCCGTTGTCGTTGCTGCCTGGCACGATCGGGCGCAGCGGCACGCGGTAGGAGGTGCCGCCCATGCCGGCGCCGTCATGCGGCGTCGCGCGCAGGAGGATGCGGGTCAGCCATTTCTGGCTGAGCGAGCCGGGCCAGCCCGGCACGACCAGGCGCAGCGGCGCGCCGTGCACCTGCGGGATCGGCGCCCCGTTGAGACGGAAGGCCACCAGCGTGTCCTCCGCCATCGCCTTCTCGATGCGCATGCCGCGGCTGATGGCGGCGCGGCTGGGGTCGCCGGAGAGATGCGGGTCGGCGCCGTAATGGCCGGTGAATTTCGCGCTGTCCTTGAGGCCGGCGGCGGCGAGCAGGTCGCGCAGCCGCACGCCGCTCCATTCGGCGCAGGAGACGGCGCCGTTGCCCCATTGGTTGCCGCGCGTCTGCGGCTGGAAGAAGGCGCGGCCATTGCCGCCGCATTCGAGCTGGAGCCGGCGCGTCACCACGGGGAAGCGGGTGGCGAGCTCGCCGAGGGCGATCTCCAGCGGGGCGTTCACCTCGCCCTCGATGCGGAGCTTCCAGCCCTGCGGGTCGGCGGGCGGCTCGGGGATCAGGCCGTTGTTGCGGATGAACATGTTCTCGGCCGGCGTGACCTCGTCGTCGAGCAGCGTCTCGGGCGTCTCGGCATTGAGCGGGCGCTCGCCCTGGAGGATCAGCGCCGCCTTGCCTTCCATGCGCAGCCTGGCGGGGGCGTCCTGCGCGAAGGCGGCGGGCAGCAGCCCGCGCGGCATGCGGGCGGCGAAGGGAATGGCGGCGCCGAGCGCGGCGCCCATCGCGGCGAGTGCGGCGCCCTTCAGCGCGGCGCGGCGGCCCCAGGCGAGGGCATCGGCGCGCTCGGGGTCGTCGGCATAGAGCTCCTGGATGCTGCGTTCGATCCTGCCCGCGCGTGCCATGGCGTGCCTCCCGGTCCGGCTGCGCGCATCATGGCACGGATCGCGGCGGGCCGTGGGGCGCGGATCGCGCCCGCGTCACGCCGCGGCGTTCGCCTCGCCCGCGCCGGCGGGCAGGTAGGCGGCCTCGAAGATGCTCATGATGTGCTGCACCATCGGCCAGGCGACGTGGAGCTGGTCCTCCTTCCAGGCGAGGTGCCGCGGCGAGTTCACGACGATCTCGTAGGACGGGAAGTAGTCCACGAAGGGGTAGCGCCGCGTCATCTCCTCGATCACCGCGCGCAGCTTGCTCTTGCTCGCGGTGTTCGAGACGACGATGTCGGTCGGCCGCCAGGTGGCGCCGAGCGGCACCGGCGAGACGGTCATGATGAAGCGCATCGCCGGGTTGCAGGTCTCGCGGACGAGCTCGACGGTGCTCGAAAGCTCCGCGACGATCTCGGCGAAGCCGTGGTCGACGAACCGGAAGCGCTGGGCGTGGCGGCGCAGCGGCTTGACGCCGGGATGGCGGTTCATCGCCAGGCCGCTCACCGTGTCGACCCAGCCTTCGGTCAGGCCGAGGGTGATGAACACCACGTCGGCGGTGCGGATGGTGGCCATCGCCTCGCGGATGCGGCGGCGGAGCACGCTCGCCTGCGCGAGCGGCAGGTGCCGCAGCCCGCTCGCATGGGGGTCGAACCACTGGTCGGCGCCGAGCTCGATCAGCCCGTCCTGCGGGTATTCCTCCTCGCGGAGCACCCGCCGCAGCTCGTGGCTGATGCTGTGGGCGGTGTACTTGTTGAAGGCGGAGCGGCTGAGCTTGCCCACCGCGACGCCGCCGCCGGTCGCCTGCTCCTCGTCGAAGCTCTCGTAGTATTCGGGTTCGATGCCGTGGCCCTCGAGCACCAGGGGGATGCCGCGCAGGCCGAGGATCGCCTCGACATTGCGGGCGAAGCAGGAGCCGATGGTGAAGACCTTGTCGGTCTTGCTCAGGGTGAAGCGCGGCGTGTGGACGACGGTGAAGAAGCCGTTCTCCTCGAAGCGGCGGCGGGCGGTGGTCTCGCCGGCCCCGCCCCAGCTGCGGGCGCCGTTGCCGCTCGCGAGGTCGAGCGCTTCCTTCGCCGAATAGGCCAGGTCCATGCCGGGATCTCCGCTGCACCGCAGCAATGACATTCCGGCGGCCCGGCAGCGGTCAAGCCCGAAATGGTGAATGCGCGGTCATTCCAGCGTGTGGCCGCCGCGGTTCAGCCGCGGCGGCGCCAGATTTCGATCGGGCCGCGTTCCTCGTCCACGCTGCGGAAGAGCTCGTAGCCGGCGCGCAGCGTGGCGGTGATCTCCGCCGCCGCGGTGCGGCGCACCGAGGACCACCAGCCGCGATCCACCACGATGAAGCGCGGCCGCGTGCCCAGCACCCGCGCCACCTCGCCATTCATGTCGATGCAGGCGACGCCGCCGAAACGGCCGGTGAGGTGGGCCGGGAAGGCATAGGGCGTCGGCACGCCGGCGCGGGCGAGGAAATAGACCGCCGGATGGTAGTTGGCGACGAAGATCGGCTCGCCGGGGCGGAGCTCGGCGCGCAGGATGCGCGCCACCTCGCGCGGCGGGTCGGGCCGGTCCAGCACCGTCTCGCCATTGGCGAGCGGCACCAGCTCGCCCCTCCAGGCCTCGGCGGCGACCACCGCGATCAGCGCGGCGAAGCCGGCCAGCGCGGCACGCCCCTGCAGCAGGTTGGCGAGCCGCCAGGCGCCGAGTGAAGCAAGCAGCGCGAGCGGCGGCAGCCAGATCAGGAAGTAGTGGGAGTAGAACATCCCCGGGCCGATGATCGCGAGCGTCGCCGCGGCGAACCACAGCACGCCGACGCCCACCAGCAGCCGCGCCCAGCCGGGGGTGGTGGGCCGCCGCAGCCGCGGCAGCGCCAGCGCCGCCAGGGCGAACAGCCACAGCAGCGTCAGCATGCCGGTCAGCATGTGGCGCAGCGCCGCGGCGGCGCCGAGGCGGCCCTCGGCGTAGCGGAGCGGGGCGTAGAAGGAGCCGTCGAGAAAGGCGTCGAGCTCGCCGCGCAGCCAGTAGGCCCCGGCCATCAGCAGGCAGGGCGTGGCGCAGAGCACGGCATAGGCCGCCGCCATGGCGAGGAAGCGGCGCAAGGAGAGCGTGCGGCGCCACAGCGCGGGGACGGTGAACACCAGAAACGCGAAGCAGCCGATGAACACCACCACCGGCTTGACGACCAGGCCCCAGCCGATGAGCAGGCCCATGACGGCAAGGTCGCGCCAGCGCGGCGCCTGCCCGTCGCGCAGCGCGCGCGCCGCGGTCGCCGCGGCCACCGCCATGGCGGCGGTGCTGAAGGGCGCGAAGAGCAGCTCGGTGTTGGTGGCGAGCCCGGTCAGCAGCACGCTGTGCGCGGTGTAGAGCAGGCCGGCGGCGATGCCGACGCCACGCGGCGCGCCGGCGATGCGCACCATGGCGTAGAGCGCCGTCGCGGTGGCGGCGACGCAGAGGCTGCCGAGCAGCCGCATGGTCGCGACGGACTCGCCGAACAGGGCGAAGGCGGCCGCGACCATGGCCGGCGCGCCCACCGGGTGCATGTCCCACACGCCGACCAGGGGCCAGCGGCCCTGCAGCCATTCCCGCCCCTGGAGGAGATAGAGCCCCTCGTCGGTGTCGATGACGGAGGGCAGGAAGGAGGTGGCGCGGAACAGCAGGGTGGCGGCGAGCATGAGCAGCGGCACGGCGAGCGCCCGCGCCAGCGCCACGCCGAGCGCCGGAGCGGGAGGAGCCGCCGCCGCGCCGACCGGCCGTGTTTCGAGGTAGCTGCTCATGCCGTAGTCGACCTGTTCCGCCCTATAACGAAGCCGTGAGGAACCCCGCCTTACCCCTACTGGGGTCCGGGCGATCTGGGAAGACTCATAGGCTTGGGATGGTGTCGAAATTGTAGCAAACGCTGCCAAACCTGAGGCACGGACCGGTGCTACCCGAGCGGCCGATGGCGCGGCTAGCCTGCCCGCCCGCCAGGCAGAGAGAACCCCAGCATGCCCGACGCCGCCAGCGCCGGCCCACCCGACCGCCCGCTTCCCGCCCTCTCCGTGGTGGTGCCGGCCTATGACGAGGAGGAGGTGCTACCCGCCTTCCACGCCAGGCTCGCCGCCGCCCTCGCCATGATCGGGATGAGCTGGGAGGTGGTCTATGTGAATGACGGCTCGTCCGACGCCACGCTGGACCGCATGCTGGCGCTGCGCGCGCAGGATCCGCGCGTCGCGGTGGTCAATCTCAGCCGCAATTTCGGCAAGGAGATCGCGCTGACCGCGGGGCTCGACCACGCCGAGGGGCGCGAGGCCGTGGTGGTGATCGACGCCGACCTGCAGGACCCGCCGGAGCTGATCCCCGATCTCATCGCCGCCTGGCGCGAGAATTTCGACGTGGTCTACGCCCAGCGCGTCAGCCGCGAAGGCGAGACCTGGCTGAAACGCAGCACCGCCCACGCCTTCTACCGCCTGATGCAGCGCATCGGCGGCAAGGTGCAGATGCCGCCCGATACTGGCGATTTCCGGCTGATGAGCCGGCGCGCGGTGGACGCGCTGCTGCAGCTGCGCGAACAGCACCGCTTCATGAAAGGCCTGTTCGCCTGGATCGGCTTCCCCGCCCGCGCGCTGCGCTACGAACGCGCCCCGCGCGCCGCCGGCACCACGAAATGGAACTACTGGCGGTTGTGGAACCTGTCGCTCGAAGGCATCACCAGCTTCACCGTGGGGCCGCTGAAGATCGCCACCTATCTCGGCCTCGCCACCTCGGCCTTCGCCGCGATCTACCTGGCCCAGCTGCTGCTCCGCACCATCCTGTTCGGCAACCCGGTCGCCGGCTACCCGAGCCTTATGGCGGTCATCCTGTTCTTCGGCGGCGTGCAGCTGCTGACGCTCGGGATCATCGGCGAGTACCTGGGCCGCGTGTTCAACGAAACCAAGCGCCGCCCGCTCTACGTCCTCGAGCGCCACCTGCGGAGTGGCGTCGCGCCTTGAGGCCGTGGTGCGGGACCGAGAGGGGCGCCGCCCCTCTCGGGCTCTCCCCGCTGGGGGCGACCTCGCCCCCAGACCCGAGGGCAGGTTCGGAAAGGGGAAGGGGCACAACCCGCGCGCCGCTTCAGCGGGCGGTACGTGCCCCTTCCCCTTTCCGAACCTGTACGCTCACGCGGGGTCCGGGGGGCACGGCTGCCCCCCGGCGGGGAGGTCCAGGAGGGGCAGCGCCCCTCCTGGCCCGCACTCGGGCCTCACGGCGCCACGCCAACGCCGCGAAGGAGCTCGAGGACCTCGGTGTCGGTGAGCTGGTGGAAGTCGCGGTAGCAGCCGCCGACGCCCCAGGGGATGTCGGTCTCGCGCAGGCAGAGGATCTCGTCGGCCTCGTCCTGCAGCGAGGCGATGGTCTCGGGCGGCGCGAGGGGGACGGCGAGGATCAGCCTGGCCGGGTCTCGGCGGCGCAGGGCGCGCAGGGCGGCGCGCGCCGTGGCGCCGGTGGCGAGGCCGTCATCCACCACGATCGCGGTGCGGTTCTTCGGGTCCGTCTGGGCGCGGCCGGCGAGGAAGCGCTGGCGGCGGCTGGCGATCTCGGCGGTTTCCCGCTGCCTGAGCGTGGCGAGCTCGGCCGCGGTGGTGCCGGTCGCCACGACCAGCGAGTCGTTGACCACGAGCTCGGGCGGGTCGCCTTCGGCGATCGCGCCGATCGCGAGTTCCGGCTGGCCGGGGGCGCCGAGCTTGCGGACCAGCACGAGATCGAGGGGAGCGTTCAGGGCGCGCGCGATCTCCGCGCCGAGCGCGACGCCGCCGCGCGGCAGGGCGTAGACGACGGGGCGCTCCAGGGCCTTGGCGGCGAGCGCCGCGGCGAGCCGGCGCCCGGCATCGGCGCGGTCGCGGAAGAGGGGGTCAGGGCCGAACATCCTTCGCCTCTTGCATCCAGCGGTGGAACCAGGCCGCGGCGTGGCGCGCCACCGCCTCGAGCGCGCCCGGCTCCTCGAACAGGTGGGTTGCGCCCGGGACGATGGCGAGCTCGTTGGGGCAGGCCAGCCGCTCGCCGGCCCAGCGGTTGAGCGCCAGCACCTCGTGATCGGCGCCGCCGACGATCAGCAGCGTCGGGGCGACCACCCGCGCCAGGGTGGCCTCGCCGGCGAGATCGGGGCGGCCGCCGCGCGAGACGACCGCGCGCACCAGGGGGTTGGCCGCCGCCGAGACCAGCGCCGCGGCGGCGCCGGTGCTGGCGCCGAACAGGCCGATGCGCAGCACCGGCATCTCCGCCGCGACGGCGGCGACCGCCTCGTCCAGCCGGGAAGCCAGCAGCGCGATGTCGAACACCTTCCGGCGGTCGGTCGCCTCGGCCTCGGTCAGCAGGTCGAACAGCAGGGTGGCGAAGCCGGACTCGCGCAGCGCCGCGGCGACCTGGCGGTTGCGCGGGCTGAACCGGCCGGAACCGCTGCCATGGGCGAAGATGACGACGCCACGCGGCGCCGCCGGCAGCTCCAGCGTGCCGGGCAGGCCGGCCGGAAGCGCGACCGTGGTGCTGCGCCCGGGCTGCGGCGATGTGGTCATGGCGGCGCTTCCTCCCGCCATGAACGCCGCGGCGGGGCGCAAGGCGGCGTCCTATTCCTCCACGGGCCGCAGCTCCGCCTCGAGGATCGCCATGATCTCGGCGACCTTGGCGCTGATGCCGCGGCGCACGACCGGGCCGACGGCATCGTCGCCCTCGAGCCGGGTGAAGGCCTCCAGCACCTCGGCGGCGCTGGCGCCGCTGCGCTGGATATCGGCCAGCACCGCGGCGTCGATCGGGCCGAGGATGGCGGTGATCTCGGCGGCGGTTGCGGTCTCCGGCATGGCGAATTCCCTCCTCCGCAGGACCTTCGGGGGCAGGGATATCGGCGCCGCGGGCGGGCGCCGCAGCGGGGTCTCACGAAGTCGTGCGCGGCCTTGGGCGGCTCAGTTGAACACCACCTGGCCGGCTTCGGTGATGACCCGCTCGCCGGTGCCGAACCAGGGCAGGGCGAAGGCGAAGGGGTAGCTCGCGGTGACCGTGACGCTGGTGACCGTGCCGCTGGTGGTGCAGCCCGAGAGGGCGACGCTGAGCGCGGCGGCGTCGAGCAGCGGCGAGCGCGGCGTGCCGGAGAGCGGGCCGGCGAGGCCGGTGCAGGCGGCGCTGCCGGCGTTGAGGTTGGCGCTGCCGCGCAGCACGGCCATGCGCGCCGCCTCGGCGCTCGCGCTGCGCACCGCCTCGATGGTGGCGAGGTAGCGGGCGGCGTCCATGCCGCCCAGCAGCAGCATCAGGAAGGCCGAGCCGATCAGCGCGAATTCGATGGTCGCCGCGCCGCGCCGGCCCCTGCTGCGACGAACGCCGTTCTCAACGCGACAACGGCGTGGCGCCCGAGAGTGCAGCACGAGCCAGCGCCAATAAGCCAAAAAAAGGAGGTGGGGGGTTTGGGGGGCGGAGTTCACTCCGCCCCCCAAGCTACCGGAGCCGCACCACGGCATTGCCGCCTCCTTCGCCGAGGGCGCCGATCAGCAGCGGCGAGAGCTGGCGCCGCGCGGTGACGGTGATGGTCGTCACCCGCCCGCTCGGGCAGGACGCGGTGCAGGCGGCGGCGGCGCCGGCGCATTCGCAGAATTGCGCGGGCAGCGGCACGTCGGCGGTGGTCAGCGCCGGCCAGGCGGCGATGACGGCGGCCTGCACCGCGGCCATGTCGGAGGGATCGGCGATGGCGCGTTGCGCGCCGGCGCGTGCGGCGCGTTCGAGCCGGAGCGAGGTCTCGACGAATTGCGCGACATCGAAGGCGCCGAGGACGAGGGCGGCGAGCAGCGGCAGCAGCACCGCGAATTCCGCCGTGGCGATGCCGCGCCGCATGTGCATCACTCCACCAGCCGCACGATGCGCAGCACGGGATAGCGCGAGAAGCCGGGGCAGCCGGAGACGTCCACCTGGGTGTCGGCGGTGCCCGAGAAGGAGAGGCGGTATCCCACCACGGCCATGCAGCTGGAGGCGAGCGCGCCGCTGTTGCCGTTCACCGCGACATCGGAGCTCGGGAAATAGAGGCCGCCGGTGAGGCGCATCGCGGCGCCGCCGTTCAGCCGCACCTCGTTGGCGTTGCCGTTGTTGGTGGCGACAGCGTCGCGGTAGACGATCAGGCCGGCGCCTTCCGCGTGGCCGGCGATCAGGCTTTCCGCGGGCCCGGTGAGGGTGGTGGCGGAATCGGCGTTGATGCGCAGCGTGCCGACCGTGTCGACATTGCCGGTGAAGACGAGGGTGACGCCGCTGCCGCTCACCGTGCCGCGGATGTCGAGGCTTGCGTTGTTGAAGTAGTACAGGCCGGGGGCGAGGGTGAGGGTCTCGCGCGGGCCGACGCTCAGGCTGGTGCAGATCGCGCCTTCGCCCGGGGCGATCGCGGCGGTCCGGCTGGAGTTGTTGTTGCCGTTGAGGTCGATCGCGCCGGTGCGGCAGGCGGGCGGCGCCGGCGACCAGGATTGCAGGCCGGCGAAGGGATCGGTGATCGGGTCCGGGCGGTTGGCGATCGCCTGCGGGCGCGCGGTGCGCGTGTCGTCGGTCCAGACATCGCCGCCGTTGCAGCCGCTGCAGGCGCCGGTGGTGACGAGCCCGGCGGCGCGCACGCGCGCGCTGCCGTAGATGTTGATGCCGCCGGGTGCCGCGGCGTTGCTGCCGAGCACGCAGCGCTGCGCCGAGGTGGTGCTGTTGCCGCCGAGCTCGAGCCCGCCCTGCAGCGCGAGCAGGCAGACCGGCTGATCGGCCTGCGCCAGCGCGACGGCGCGGGCGCGGATGCTGGGCGCGCTGCCGAGGAAGAGGGTGGCGAGGCTCATCGCCTGGCGCTGGGTGACGACGACCTCGACCGCGGCGGCGTTGCCGAGCAGCGCGCCGCTGCCGGGCGGGTTGAAGACCTGCACGCCATCCGCCGCGGCGAAGCCGTTGCGCGCGGCGGTATCGCGCGCCACCGGCTCGGCCGCGGCGCCGCGGTCGCGCGCGGACGCGCCGGCGAGCGCGGCGAGATCGGCGGCGGTGACGGCGTTGCGCTGGGCGAGATACCAGCCGCCCGCCTCGGTGGCGAGCGCGGCGAAGCCGAGTGCCAGGCCGGCACCCGCGGCGAGCATGGCGGAGGTCGCGCCGCGCCGGGCGCGCCAGGCCGCGAGGAGAGAGGCGCGTGAGAGCATCGCGCACCTTCCTCGCGCGGGCGCGCTTAAGATTCGGTGCACAGGATGCGCTGCGCTATGCGCCGCGCGCCGCGTTAACCGTTTGGACGCATGCGTCCGCCTAGGCTGCCCGCGTCAGACGAGGCTCATCAAAAGATACATCCCGCCAGCCGGACACCTGCGTGGCGACGGCACTTCGCGAAGGATGGCGCCTCATTCTCGGGATCGAGGAAGCCTAAGATGCTCCGCACTGCCTGGCGCCAGGCGCGCCGCGCCATCATCGACCGCAAGGGTGTCACCGCCGCCGAATACGCGGTGCTCGCCGTCGGCGTCGTGCTCGTCGTCGCGACCGCCGCCGCGACTCTCGGCGGTCAGCTGACCGGCGTGTTCACCCGGATCGGCACCGCCTTCGGCAGCTGATCGCGCGCACCGCGCCGCGCGAGCGGCGCGGTGCCCGCCTTGGCATCCCTCCCCATGGCGCTCCCCGGCCTCGCACCCGCGCTCGCTCCGCTGCTGCTCGCTCCGCTGCTGCTGATCGCGTGCTGGCGCGACCTGGTGAGCCGCACCATCCCCGATGCGATTCCGCTGGCGATCGCCGCACTCGGCCTTGCCGCGCGCGCAAGCCTCGGGTGGGGCGCGCTGCTCGGTTCGCTGGCGGTGTCGCTGGCGCTGTTCGTGCTGCTGCTGGCCTGCGCGATGCGCGGCGTGCTGGGCGGCGGCGACGTGAAGCTCGCTGCCGCCGTGACGCTCGGGCTGCCGCCGGCGCTGGCCTGGGATTTCCTGTTCGCGACCGTGCTCGCCGGCGGCCTGCTCGGCGCCTTGTATCTCGCCGGACCCGGCTTCGCGCCGCGGCTCGCCGTGGCGCGCGGCGCCGCCTGGCCCGCGCGGCTGGCGGCGGTGGAAGCGTGGCGGCTGCGCCGGCGCGGCCCGCTGCCCTATGCGCTCGCCATCGCCGCGGGCGCCTGCCGGGTGCTGCTGCAAGCGGCGGAGGGCTGACGCGCCATGGTGCTGCGCTCGCTGCTGATCCTGTCCCTGCTGCTGATCGCTATCGGCCTCGGCGCCGTCGGGCTGCGCGTGCTGGCGCCGGCGGAGGCGCCCGCGACCGTGCCGGCGGAAGCGCCGCCGCCGCCGCCACCGCCGGCGCGCGCGCGCATCCTGGTGGCGGCGCGGCCGCTCTCCGCGGGCACGCTGCTGAAGGAGGAGGATTTCGCCTCGCGCGAGATCGCGCCGGGCGAGGTGCCGCCGGACAGCTTCGCGCCCGGCGGCGAATCCGCCGCCGAGCTGCGCGGCGCGCTGCTGCGCCGCTTCCTCGATCCCGGCGTGCCGGTGCTGCGCGCCGATGTGCTGCGCCCGCGCGACCGCGGCTTCCTCGCCGCGGTGCTGCGCCCCGGGCTGCGCGCGATCTCGGTCGGCGTCGACGTCGTCACCGGCACGGCGGGGCTGATCTGGCCGGGCGACCAGGTCGATCTCGTGCTGACCCAGGAGCTCGCGGCGAACGACGCGCCGCTCGGGCGCCGGGTGATCGGCGAGACCATTCTCGCCGATGTGCGGGTGATCGCGGTGGACCAGCAATTCCTTCAGGGCGCCGGCGCGGCGGAAGCCGGCACCGGGCGCGTCGCGCGCACGGTGACGCTGGAAGTCACCGCCGAGCAGGCGGAGCGCGTCGCGGTGGCGAGCCGGCTCGGGCGCATCGCGCTCACCGTGCGCGCGATCGGCGACGGGGTGGCGATGCCGAGCGGCGCCTCGCTGTTCGGCGCCGATGTCTCCCCCGCGCTGGCGCGCTCGGCGATCTCCGAAGGGCTGCGCATGCGCGTGATCCAGGGCGAGGACCAAAGAGAGGTCATATTCCGATGAGCGGACTCCGTCGCATCGCGCTGCTCGCGCTGCTGTTGCCCGGCGGCGCGCTGGCGCAGGCCCTGCCGCCACTGGGCGCGGCGGCGCGGCAGGCGCCGCTCATGCAGGCGCAGGTCGCGCAGGCGCCGGCGGCGCCCACGCCGGCGCCGGCGCCGGCCGCGGCGGCGCAGCCGATCTCGCTGGTGCTGGAAGCGGGGGCGGGCCGGCTGCTGCGACTGGCGCGGCCCGCGCTGACGGTGATGGCGGCGGATCCGCGCATCGCGCGGGTGCAGCCGGCCTCGCCCACCAGCCTGTTCCTGATGGCGGTGGGACCTGGGCGCACCACGGTGATCGCGACCGCAGAGGACGGCGCGCAGGTGGCGGAATACGACGTGACGGTGACGCCGAGCCGCATCGCCGGCGCGCCCGGCGCGGCCGCGCAACCCGAGGCGCGCGCGCCGGTTGCGGCGACGCCGAGCGCCAGCGCCGTGGAGAGCATGATCCGCCGCATGGTGCAGGGTGCCGCCGGCGTGCGCGTCGCGGCCGCCGGCCAGGGCCTGGTGCTCAGCGGCCAGGTGGCGAGTGCGGCGGATGCGCAGCGCGCCGAGGCGATCGCGCGCGCCTATGGCGGCGAGCAGCGCGAGATCGTCAACTCGATCACGCTGCTCTCCTCGATCCAGGTCAATCTGCGCGTGCGCGTGGCGGAGATCTCGCGACGGGTGACGCGCGATCTCGGCTTCAATTGGCAGGCGCTGGCGAATGACGGCGCGAACTGGCTGATCGGGCTGCGCACCGGCCAGCCCGGCATCGGCGCGGTGGCAGGGGCGATCGCCGGCGCGCTCTCCGGCACCGACACCACGGTCGGGCGCTACGCGGCGCGCTTCGCCTCCTCGCGCTTCGACATCAACGCGGTGGTGGACGCGCTGGCGGCGGACCAGCTCATCACCATCCTCGCCGAGCCCAACCTCACCGCGCAATCGGGCGAGGTGGCGAGCTTCCTGGCGGGCGGCGAATTCCCGGTGCCGGTGGCGGCGAGCGGTGTCACCAACACCATCACCATCGAGTTCAAGCAATTCGGCGTCAGCCTCGCCTTCGTGCCGACCGTGCTGGGGCCCGACCGGCTGAACCTGCGCGTGCGGCCGGAAGTGAGCGAGCTGTCGGAGAACGGCGCGATCAGCCTGCCGTTGGCGAGCGGCGTGGTGCGCATCCCGGCGCTGACGGTGCGGCGGGCGGAGACCACGGTCGAGCTCGGCAGCGGGCAGAGCTTCGCCATCGCGGGGCTGCTCCAGCGCAGCGCGGTGCTGAACAATTCCGGGCTGACCGGGCTCGGCGACATCCCGGTGATCGGCGCGCTGTTCCGCTCCGACGCGTTCCGGCGCAACGAGACCGAGCTCGTCATCATCATCACGCCCTATCTGGTGCGGCCCGTTTCCGAGCCGCGCGCGCTGGCGGCGCCGACCGACAACATCCGCCCGGCGACCGATCTCGACCGCATCCTGCACCGACGGCAGATCGCGCGCGGGGCGCCGGCGCCGCAATTCCGTTCGGCGCCGGATGCGGGGTTCATCCTGGAATGAGGGCGATCCTGCCGCTGCTCCTGCTGCTCCCGGCGTGCGCCGCGGAGGATTTCGAGCGCCCCGGCACATGGCAGGCGACCGGCGCGAACAAGCGCAATTTGCGCGCCATGGTGGCCGACCCCGCCGATCTCGTGCGCGGGCGCGCCGCGGTGAGCGAGCGCGGGCAGGCGGCGAGCGCCGCCATCACGCGGCTGGAACGCGACCGGCGCCGGCCGCTGCCCGACAGCCGCGCGGCGCGCGTCGGCTTCATCGGCGAGCCAGCATCGCCGCCGGTCTCCGGCGGATCCGATGCGCGCTGAGCCGCGGGAGGCGGCTGACCTCGCGCGCGGGGCCGCGCGCGGCGCGGCGGGCCGCGCCGCCTTCCTCGCCTTCCTCGCCGACGAGGCGAGCGAGGCGGCGCTGCGCGGCGCGCTGGCCGACACGCTCGGCACCTTCCCGCTGCGCCGCGGCGACGTGCGCGTCGCGACGCGCGCGCTGGAGCGCGAGGCCACGCCCGAGGTGCTGCTGGTGGACATCGCCGGCCTGCCCGACCCGCTCGAGGCGCTGGAGGCGCTCGCCGCGGTCTGCACGCCGGATGTGCGCGTGCTGGCGGTGGGCGAGCGCGCCGATATCGGCTTCTACCGCCAGCTCACGCGCGACCTCGGCGTCGCCGAATACATCCCGAAGCCGCTGACGCGCGAGGCGGTGGCGCGGCTCTTCGCGCCGCTGCTCGCGGGCGAGGCCGCCGATGCGCAGGCGAGCCGCGGCGGGCGCATCACCGCGGTGTGCGGCGCGCGCGGCGGCGCCGGGGCGACGACGGTCGCGGTCAATCTCGCGCTGCACCTGGCCGAGGCGAGCCACGGCCATGTCGCGCTGCTCGATCTCCACATGCGCGGCGGCAGCGCGGCGATGATGCTGGGCGCGCGGCCCGGCACCGGGCTGCGCGTGGCGCTGGAGGAGCCCGACCGGGTGGACGCGCTGTTCCTCGACCGCGCGGCGATCGCGGTGACCGAGCGGCTGCGCCTGATCGCGGCGGAGGAGCCGCTGGACGCGGCGCCGCGCCCGACCGAGAAAGGCGTGCAGCGCCTGCTCGCCATGCTGCGCCATCGCTTCAACCACGTGGTGGTGGATCTGCGCATGCCGCCCGGGATGGTGGAGCGCCAGGTGGTGCATGAAGCGCGGCATGCGGTGCTGGTGCTGCCGCCGGATGTCGCGGGAATCCGCGATGCGCTTGCCGCGCGGCGGGTGTTCTCGGCCGGCAATGCGCATGTGCTGACGGTGCTGAACCGCGCCGGCATGCCCGGCATGCTGAAATCCGGGCTGATCGCGGAAGGGCTCGGCGGGAAGCCGGATGCCGTGATCCCCTATCTGCCGCGGCAGCTGCCGCGCGCGGCCAATCTCGGCCGGCCCGCGCTCGGCGATTGCGCCGCGCTGCGCCACGCGCTGGCGCCGCTGATGCAGGAGATCGCGGCGCTGCGTGCGCCGGGCGGGAGCTGGCTGCGGCGCCTGCTCGGAGGCCGCACGTGAGGAGTTTCGGGCAGCGGGTGGAAGCAGCGCCGGCGCCGCGGAGCGAGGCCGAGCCGCCCGCGGCGGCGCGCCTCGATGTCTCCGCCGCGCCGCTGCAGCGTCTCCGCGTGCAGGTGCTGGAGCGGATCGACCCGGTGATCGCCGCGGAGCTGCCGGCGCCAGCGCTGCGCGCGCAGCTCGAATCCCTCGTCCACGATCTCGCCGATCGCGACAAGGTGGAGATCTCGGCGCGCGAGCAGGCGCGGATCGCCGAGGAGCTCGCCGATGACATGGTGGGCTACGGCCCGCTCGAGCCGCTGCTGCAGGACGAGGGCATCAGCGACATCATGGTGAACGGCCCGGACAAGGTGTTCATCGAGGTCCGCGGCCGCATCCGGCGTTCGGAAATCCGCTTCCGCAGCGCCGCCCAGCTCGGCGCCATCGCCCAGAAGATGGCGGCGAGCGTCGGGCGGCGGGTGGATGAATCGAGCCCGCTCGCCGATTGCCGCCTGGCGGATGGCAGCCGCGTCAACATCGTCTTCCCGCCGCTCGCGATCGACGGCGCCTGCATCTCCATCCGCAAATTCGCCAAGCGCAAGGTGGATTTCGAGGGCATGACGGCGAACGGGTCGATGTCCGCCGCGCTGGCGCGCATCCTGGAGATCGCGGCGCGCTGCCGGCTGAACGTGGTGATCTCCGGCGGCACCGGCTCGGGCAAGACCACCATGATGAACGCCATGAGCCGGCTGATCGACCATGGCGAGCGCATCGTGACGATCGAGGACGCGGCGGAATTGCAGCTCCAGCAGCCCCATGTGGTGCGGCTGGAGACGCGGCCGCCCAACCTCGAGGGCCGCGGCGAGATCACCCAGCGCGACCTGGTGAAGAACGCGCTGCGCATGCGGCCCGACCGCATCATCGTGGGCGAGGTGCGCGGCGCCGAGGCCTTCGACATGCTGCAGGCGATGAACACCGGCCACGACGGCTCCTACTGCACGGTGCACGCCAACACCACGCGCGACGCGCTGACCCGCATCGAGAACATGGTGCAGATGGGCCAGACCAGCCTGCCCAGCCGCGCCATCCGCACCCAGATCGCGAGCGCCGTGGACCTCATCGTGCAGGTCGCGCGCATGCGCGACGGCGGCCGCCGCGTGCAGCAGGTCTCCGAGGTCTGCGGCCTCGAGGGCGAGGTCATCACCATGAACGACGTCTTCGTCTTCGAGTATCTCGGCGACGACGCCGAGGGGCGCATCCGCGGGCGCTGGACGACACCGGCGATCCGCCCCGGCTTCTGGGAGCGGCTGGAGTATTTCGGGCTCGGCGATGCCTGGATGCGGGCGCTGCGCGACGGATGAGCCCGCTCGGCCTGCTGCTCATCGGCCTGATGGCGAGCGCGCTGCTCGGCGCGGCGGCGCTGCTGCGCGGCGCGGGATCGCGCCGGCTGCGCGAGCGGGTGCGGGCGGTGGCGACCACCGCGGAAGCGCCCACGGCGCTGCCCAGCATCCGCGTACAGCACGCACGCCACGGCGCGCTGGCGCTGCGGCTGCTCGCGCTGCTGCGCTTCGATCCCGAGCTCCGGCAGGCCTATCGCCTGCCCTGGCCGGTGGTGGCGCTGATCGGCGTCGCGGTCGCGCTGCTCTCGGCGATGCGGCTCGCCGGGTTCCTCGGCCCGGTGCTGGCGGTGCCCGCAGGGCTGCTCTCCGGCCTGCTCGCCGCGCGCGCGGTCTTCGGCTGGCAGCGCACGCGCTACTGCGAGGCGGTGTTCCGCCAGATCCCCGACGCGCTCGGGCTGATGGTGCGCGCGGTGCGCGCCGGCCTGCCGCTCGCCGAGGCGATCCGCGGCATCAGCCGCGAGATGCTGCAGCCGACCGGCGCCGAATTCGCGCGCGTGGTCGGCGACATGGCGATCGGGCGGCCGGTGGATGCGGCGCTGATGCGGCTTTCCGTGCGCACCGGCCTCACCGAATACGCCTTCCTCTCGGTGACGCTCGGCTTGCAGTCGCAGACCGGCGGCAGCCTTGCGGAAACGCTCGAGAACCTCGCGCAGATCGTGCGCAAGCGGGTGATGCTGGCCAAGCGCGCCAAGGCGCTGGCGGCGGAGGCGCGCATGCAGGCGGGCCTGCTCGTCGTGCTGCCCTTCATCGCCGCGGCGGCGATGTCCTTCATCCAGCCCTTCTATCTCCGCACCTTCACCGAGACCGCGACCGGGCAGCGCATGGCAATGGTGGGCTTCGGGCTGATGGGGCTCGGCCTCTTCGCCATCCGCTGGCTGATCCGCCAGGCGGGGCGCGACTGATGGACGCATGGCTGCTCGCACCCGCGATCGCGCTCGCCATCGGCTTCGCCGTGCTGGCCGCCGGCCTGCTCGCGCGCGCGGCGGAGGAGCATGATCTCGGCGAGCGGCTGAGGAAGGTGCTGCAGCCGGCCGAGGCCGCGGCGGCGCCGGCGCGCGCCGGCGGTTCCGCGCTGCTCGCGCCGCTGCTCAGGCTCGGCGAGGCGCTGCGCGACAGCGCGGTGTTCGCCGAGAAGGACGTCAACGAGCTCCAGCGCGCGCTCGCCGCCGCCGGGCTGGATGCGCGGCGTGCGGTGCCCGCCTTCATCGGCGCCAAGGCGCTGCTGCTCCTGCTGCTGCCGGCGGGCGCGGTGTCCTGGGTGTTCACGGCGCATCCGCCCGCGATGCATGCGGGCCTCGCGGTGTTCGGCGCGCTGGTCGGCGCGGTGTTCCTGCCGAACATGCTGCTCGGCTTCCTGCGCCGGCCGTTCCAGAACAACCTGCGCAAGGGCCTGCCCGATGCGCTCGACCTGCTCGTCGTCTCCGCGGAAGCCGGGCTCGGCCTCGAATCCGCGGTGGACCGCGTGGCGCAGGAGATGGCCGGATCCAACCGCGCCATCGCGCTCGAGATGACGATCCTGGTGCAGGAGCTCCGCCTGCTGCCGGACCGCCGGCAGGCGCTGGAACGCATGGGCGAGCGCACCGGGATGGAGAGCTTCCGCCGCCTCGGCTCGACCCTGTCGCAGACGCTGCGCTACGGCACACCGCTCGCCGCCGCGCTGCGCACCCTCGCCGCCGAGATGCGCGAGGAGCGCATGCTGCGCATCGAGGAAAAGGCGATCCGCCTGCCCGCGCTGCTGATCGGCCCGCTCATCCTCTTCATCCTGCCGGCGCTGTTCATCGCGCTCATCGGGCCGTCGGTGGTCGAACTCGGCAACTCCATGGGAGGTTCACGATGATGCAGAAGGCATCCATCCTCGCCCTCGCCGCACTGCTCGCGGCCTGCGGCAGCACCGGCACCCGCCAGGGCCTGCGCGAGCCGGACAACGCCTCCCGCCTGCGCGTCGCCGCGGCCGCCGAAGCCTCCGGCCAGCAGGACGTGGCACTCTCGCTTTACGCCGCCGCGGCGCAGGCCGAGCCGAACCGCGCCGAGGTGCAGGCGCGTCTCGCCACCGCGCTGATGCGCGCCGGCAACGCGGCGGACGCCGAGGCCGTGCTGGCCCGCGCGCTGGAACGCCAGCCCTCCTCCGGCCTGCTGCTCACCGCGCTCGGCCGCCTCCGGCTGCGCGGCAACGCACCGGACGAGGCGCTCGCCCTGTTCGACCGCGCATTCGCGAACGGCTCGCGCGATGCCTCCACGCTGGACGCGCGCGGCATGGCACTCGACCTGCTCGGGCGCCACGAAGAGGCGGAACGCGACCACCGTGCCGCACTGGCACTCGCGCCGGGCAACGCGACGATCGCGAACAACCTCGCCATGTCGCTGCTGCTCGCCGGCCGCGCGGCGGAAGCGGTCGCCGTGCTGGAACCGATCGCGCGCCGCCCCGGCGCACCGGCGCGGGTGTCCACGAACCTCGCCGTTGCACGCGCTGCGGCGGGAGGCGCGGCACTGGAGAACGCGCTGGCGGCGGCGGGGAGCGGGGACGGGAACGGGTAAACAGCAAGAGCTGGGGAAGGGAGATGAACTCCCTTCCCCAGACCCCATCCCTCCTTTTTTTGGTGACTTGGGAAGGTTGGTGAGCGCCGCGCCTCCTTGAGCAAACCTGCGCGGCCAGAGAGTGCGGAGCGTGTGACGCGCGCCGTTCTCCACGCGAAAACGGTGTGGCGGCTCAGCGCACGCCCGCCACCCGCACCAAGTATCCAAAAAAAGGAGGGATGGGGTCCGGGGAAGGGAGTTCATCTCCCTTCCCCGGTACTTTTTTCATCTCACTCCGCCGCTTCCACCATCACCAGCTCCGCGTCTTCGCGCGCCGTGATGGTGATCTCGGCCTCCTCCCGGATCGCGACCCCGTCGCGTGCCTCCGCGGCCACGCCGTTCACCGTGATGCCCCCGCGCGGCGCCACCAGGTACGCGACGCGCCCCGGCGCCAGGGCCTGGCGCAGCGTCTGCCCGGTCTTCAGTGTCGCCGCCATCACCGCCGCGTCGGCGTTGATGCGCAGCGCGTCCTCGTCGCCGTCGCGGCCGGAGGCGAGCACCTCGAAGGAGGCCTCGCGCTGCTCCTTCGGGAATTGCCGCGCGCCCCAGGCGGGCTTGGCGCCGCGGCGGTCCGGCAGGATCCAGATCTGGAACAGCGTGGTGGTTTCGGGCTCCAGGTTGTACTCGGCATGCACCACGCCGGTGCCGGCCGACATCACCTGCACGTCGCCGGCCGCGGTGCGGCCCTTGTTGCCCATGCTGTCCTGGTGGGTGATGGCGCCCTGCCGGACATAGGTGACGATCTCCATGTCGCGGTGCGGGTGCGGGTCGAAGCCGGTGCCGGCGGCGATCTCGTCGTCGTTCCACACGCGGATGCGGCCCCAGCTCATGCGCGCCGGGTCGTGGTAGTCGGCGAAGGAGAAGTGGTGGCGGGCGTTGAGCCAGCCATGGTTTGCGCCGCCGAGGCTGGCGAAGGGTCGGACATCGATCATGGTGCGGGGTCTCCGTCGGTTGGCTCCTGAGATAGAGACGCGGCCGCGCCGGCGCGATGCGGCGCGCGGCATCGCCGGCATTCAGGCGGCTGATGGCGCCGCGGCTCGTCGCGCCGTTCAGGCGACCAGGAAGCCCATGCGGTCGCCTTCCAGCACCAGGCAGGTGAGGTAGCCGCCATAGACGGCGCCGGTATCGATGCCGATGCGGTTGCTGCGCACCACGGGGGCGGCGATGGGCGTGTGGCCATGCACCACCACGGCGCCGAAATCGCCGAGGAAGGAGAGGAAGGGCTCGCGGATCCAGGTGAGGTCGGCGGGGTCCTGGCGGTCCAGCGGGATCATCGGGCGCAGCCCGGCATGGACGAAGAGATAGCCGCCGGCGCGCCAGGAGAGCCGGAGCGTGCGGAGCAGCGCGACATGCGCCTCGGGAATCAGGCCCCAGGAGTTCGGGTCCTCGCTGGCGCCGTAGGAATCGAGAGCGGCGAGGCCGCCATTGGCCAGCCAGAATCCCACGCTGGGCGTGCTGCGCTCGGCCAGCGCGGCGAGCATCATCTCCTCATGGTTGCCGCGCAGCAGGACCTGCTCGGCGCCCGGCACCGGCGGGCCGCGGAGCAGCAGGTCCAGGGCCGCGGCGCTGTCCGGGCCGCGGTCCACGTAGTCGCCGAGATGCAGAATGGCGATGCGCGGCGCGGGGCGGGCTTCGGCGTCCTCGGCGATCGCGGCGTGGAGCTCCGCGAGGCGGCGGGCGCAGCCATGGACGTCGCCGATCGCATAGACACGCAGGCCCGGCGGCAGGCTGGCCGGGGCGGGCAGGTCCAAGGTCATGCCACCTAAGGTAGTGATGGCGAGGGGCCGGCGAAACATCGGGGCGTTCAGGGAATCTTCAGCACCCGCGCGGCAGGCTGTCGGCCCCGCCTCGTCCGCCGCGGGACCGCGAAAGGACGCCGACCCTGGTCCAGGCCGCCCCGCCGGATGCCGCCGCGCTTGCGGCCTTGCGCCGCGCCGCCCGTGCGACGGCGGGCGAGGCGCTGCGGTTGCGGCTGTCCGCGGGCCGGGTCAGCGAGGATCAGCGGCGGGCCGGGCTTGTCCTGCTCGACGAGGCGCGCGGCGCCGGCGGCGCGGTGCTCGCCCTGGCGGGCGGCGACCTGTTGCTGACCGAGGCGGCGCCGGCCGCGGCGGGGCGCTGCGCCACGGCGCTCGAGGCGCTGTTCCGGCCGCTGCTGCCCGAGCCCGTGCTGCGGCTGCCCCTGCCGCTCGGCATCGGCGCCGAGCCGCAGGCCAGCCTGGCGCGGGCGGAGCCCGGCCCGCTGCCCCCCGCCGGCGGCGTGGAAGCGGCGCTCGCGCGGCTGGATCCGGCCACCGTGCTGCGGCGGGAGACGGTGCTGCGCCTCGCCCCCGGGCAGCCTCCGCTGGTCGCGATGCGGCTCCTCGCCATCGCCGAGGAGCAGGTGGCGGCGCGGCTCGGCCCGGCCGGCCAGGATCCGGACCTGTTGCGCCATGCCTGCGACCGGGTGGCGGGCGGCCTGCTGGCGGCGCTCGGTGATATGCCGCGCCGGGTGGCGCTGCTGGGCTCGGGGCCCTGGGTGCCGCTGCTGCTGGCGCTGCCGCTCGCGGCCTTGCCGGAGGCGCCGGAGGACGGCGCGGCCGAAGGCGGCGCGGCCGAACCTGGCGAGCCGGTGGTGATCGCCAGCCTCGCGGCGGCGGAGGCGATCGAGGGGGCGCTGCCGCAGGCGCGGCGTGCGGCGCTGCGGGCCCAGGGCTGGCAGATCGCGGTGGGGCCGCTCACCGCCCCCGCCCTCGCCTGGCTGGCGCCGGAGCGCTTCGCCGCCGATCGCATCCTGCTGCGCTGGTCGCCGGCGCTCGCCGAGCGCGGCGCGGCGGCGGCGCTGCGGCGCGTCGATCCGGCGCGGCTGGTGCTGCTCGGCTGCGACGGGCTGGAGGCGCTGGAATGGGGCCTCGGCCTCGGCGTCGCCTGCTTCGGCGGCGCGCATGTGGAGGCGGTGCTCGCCGCCTCGCGCATGGCGGCCTGCCCGGCGGCAGGCGGCTGCACGCGCCGGCAATGCCTCGAGCGCGGGCTGGCGGCGAACCCCGAAGGGCACGCCGGCTGCGCCAATCCGGCGCTGCTGCAGCTCGCCTTGGCGCCGGGCACGGCATGATCCTCGACGACGAAGTCCGCGTCCTGGGGGCGCTCGGGGCCGGGCGCGGCGGCAGCGCGGTGGCGCTGGCCGGGCTGGTGCGCGATGCGGTCGCGGCGGGGGTGGAGCGCCAGGTGCTGGTGCTGCGCGGGCGGCGGCTGGCGCGCAGCCTGCACCCGCGGCAGCGCGCCCTGCTGCGCGAGGCCTGGGAGCCGCTGCGCCACGCGGCACGGACGCAGCTCTTCGAGTTGCCGGGCGGCGACGTGGTGGCGATCGCGGCGCCCGGGACGGCCGCGCTCGACCGCGCGCGGGACGGCCTGCTGCGCATGCTGGAGGGCGAGGAAGCCGGCTGCGTGCAGGGGCTGCGGCTGCCGGCGGAGGCGGCGGCGCTGCTCGGCGTGGCCGAGGAGGCGCTCGGCATGACCGGGGCCGAGCCCGCGGCGGCGCGGCCGCACGGCGCGGCGCTCGAGCCGGAGGCGCTGGCCATGGCCGATCGGGCGCTGGCGGCGGCTGACCTCGCCGGCTTCATGCGCCGCCAGCGGGTGTGCCAGCTGCCGGCCGATGGCCGCGTGCCGGAACCGCTCGCCGAGCATTGGCGCATCGCCACCGAGGCGGTGTGCGAGGCGCTGCTGCCGGGGCTGGATCCGGCGGGGGCGCCCTGGCTGATGCGGCGGCTCAGGCGCGTGCTGGACCGGCGGCTGCTGGCCGAGCTCGCGCGCTCCGAGGCGCTGCGGGGCACGCTGCCGGTTTCGCTGAGCCTGGTGCCGGAAAGCCTCGTCTCGGCCGAGTTCCGGCGGTTCGACCTCGCCCTGCCGCAGCTGATGCGCGGGCAGGTGACGATCGGGCTCGCCGCATCCGACCTGCTGGCCGATCCGCCGGCCGCCGCCTTCGCCCGCGGCTTCGCCGAGGCGCGCGGCTACCGGCTGGCGCTGGAGGCGGCGAGCGCCGCGGCGCTCGCGGCGCTGCCGCCGGGCCGCAGCGGCATGGCGCTGCGCCTCGCCTGGTCGGAGGCGCTGCCGCTGCTGGACTCGCCGGAGGCGGCAACGCTCCGCGCGAGCCTGCCGGCGGATGCGGTGCTGGCGGGCGCCGACCGCCCGGCGGCGGTGGGCTGGGGCTGGGAGATGGGCATCACCCGCTTCCAGGGACGCCTCATGGAGCTCCGGCGGCCGGCCTGAACGCGTGCTGGGGGGCGGAGTGAACTCCGCGCCCGAAGAAGGCTGGGGGGCGGAGTGAACTCCGCCCCCCAGACCCCCCACCTCCTTTTTTTGACTCATGGGAAACGTGGCGAACTCCGTTCTCAGCCCGACAACGGCGTGGCGCCTGAGAGTGCGGGAGGGGCCAGCGCCAATAAGTCAAAAAAAGGAGGCGGGGGTGTGGGGGCGGAGTTCTCTCCGCCCCCACTCCTTCTAGACACCAGCGCCTCAGCGCGCTGCCTGCCGCTGCTCCGGGCGCGGTCCGACCGGCATCATGATGTGGGCGTAGGGCGTGCCCTTCCACATGACATAGGGTCCGCCGCCGTGATGCGCCGTCGGCAGCGCATCCAGCATCGCCGGATCGGGCACCAGGATCATCACGTGCGGCCCTTCGACCATCCAGTCGTTGGCCGCGGTGGGGCGATCGTCGAAGGGATTGATGTTGCTGGCGCCGCCCTGGGCGGTATCGCCGGCCATCATGTAGGCGAGGGCGATCCGCGGCGGGCGGAAGGCCTGGCGCTTCGACCAGGCGTCCAGCCACCCCATCCACACCTCGTCGAGGCACATCGGGCCGGCGAGATTCGGCGGCGCCGGCAGGCAGGTGAATCCGGGCGGGCCGTCGCGCAGCACGTTGCCGTTGAAGTCCGCCACCCTGACGGTGTCGCGCAGGGTGGGCGGTGCGGCGCTGAGCGCGCTGCGGATCATCGCCTCGCGTTCCGCGCCGGTCGGCGCCGCTGCCGGTGCCTGCGCCCAGGCGCCGGACAGGCCGCCCCAGCCGATGCCGAGCACGGTTGCGACGCCGGCGAGGACGGATCGGATCCTCGGTGAGTCGTGCATGAAGCTTCTCCTCCCTGACGTGTTGGGAGGCGCGGGCTGCGGCCCGGGGATCCGCCCGCCGATGGCCCTGCGAGCCGATCAAGGGGTCACGGCCGGCGCTCCGACCGGCCCGCGCGACGGCCGGGACGGTCCGCCCCGCGTGGGAAGCTGCCCGATGCGGGCTTCCGGGCAGCTACAGCGTCCCGTTCCGGAACCAGATTCAGCACTTCGGATGCCGCCGGCTCAAGAACAATCGCGGCCTGGGCGCCGAAACGCGACGGGCGCGGGGGTCTCCCCCCGCGCCCGCCCCGGTGTCCCCTGAGATTCCTGGCGTCAGCCCAGGCGCTCGCCATGCAGCGAGACGTCGAGGCCCTCGCGCTCCTCCTCCTCGGCGACCCGCAGCCCGATGATGGCATCCGTGATCTTGAGCAGGATCCAGCTGCCGATCGCCGTGTAGACGAAGGTCGCGGCGACCGCGTAGCACTGGATGATGAGCTGCGCGACCGAGCCCGAGGTGCCGTCCGGCGCCGCCGTGGTGGCCGAGAGCGGGCCATAGGCGAAGATGCCGGTCAGCAGCGCGCCGATGATGCCGCACACGCCATGCACGCCGAAGGCGTCGAGGCTGTCGTCGTAGCCGCACCAGTGCTTGAGCGCGGTGGCGCCCCAGAAGCCGCCGATTCCTGCGGCGATGCCGATGATCAGCGCCGGCCCCGGCAGCACGAAGCCGGAGGCCGGGGTGATCGCGACCAGGCCGGCGACCGCGCCGGAGATGGCGCCCAGCACTGAAGGCTTGCCCTTGATCATCCATTCGGCGAACAGCCAGGTGAGCGCGGCGGCGGCGGTGGCGAGCTGCGTCACCAGCATCGCCATGCCGGCGCGCCCGTTCGAGCCCACCGCCGAGCCGGCGTTGAAGCCGAACCAGCCCACCCACAGCAGCGACGCGCCGATCACCGCGAGCGCCAGGTTGAACGGCGCCATGTTCTCGGTGCCGTAGCCGATGCGCTTGCCGAGCACGAGCGCCGCCACCAGGCCGGCGACGCCGGCATTGATGTGCACCACCGTGCCGCCGGCGAAGTCGAGCGCGCCGAGGGCGAAGATCCAGCCGTTCGGGTGCCACACCCAATGCGCGATCGGCGAGTAGATCAGCAGCGACCACAGCAGCATGAAGAGCAGCAGCGCGGAGAACTTCATGCGGTCGGCGAAGGCGCCGGTGATCAGCGCCGGAGTGATGATCGCGAAGGTCATCTGGAACATCAGGAAGACGCTTTCGGGGATGGTGGTCGCCACCGCCGAATCGCCCGAGCCCAGGGTGAAGGGCTTGTCCCAGTTCTCCGCGAGGCCGGCGAGGAACAGCCGCGAGAGGTCGCCGACATAGGCATTGCCGTTGGTGAAGGCGAGCGAGTAGCCGAGCACCATCCACGCCACCGACACCAGGGCGCAGACCGCGAAGGACTGCATCATGGTGGCGAGCACGTTCTTCTTGCGCACCATGCCGGCGTAGAACAGGGCGAGGCCCGGGATGGTCATCATCAGCACGAGCGCGGTGCTGGCGAGCATCCAGGCGGTGTCGCCGGTATCGATCTTCGGGCCGTCCTGCGCCAGCGCCGGACCGGCCGCCAGCAGCAGGGGCAGCGCCGCCGCCCCCCGCCGCGCGAGCAAGCGCGTCACGTCACATTCCCCCTTTCGGTTCATAACCCCTGTATCCTTGTCGGTGCGTCAGAGCGCCGCGGCGTCGGTCTCGCCGGTGCGGATGCGCAGCGCGCGCTCCACATCCAGCACGAAGATCTTGCCGTCGCCGATCTTGCCGGTGCGCGCGGTGGAGGCGATCGCCTCAACCACCGCGTCCACCAGCTCGGCCGGAACGGCGACTTCGATCTTCACCTTGGGCAGAAAGCTCACATGGTATTCCGCGCCGCGGTAGATCTCGGTCTGGCCCTTCTGTCGGCCGAACCCCTTCACCTCGGTCACGGTAAGCCCCTGCACGCCAAGCGGGGTGAGCGCCTCGCGCACCTCGTCGAGCTTGAAGGGCTTGATGATGGCCATCACCAGTTTCATGGCGCCGTTTCGTCCTTCCTCCGGCGAACAGTGCACGTGCAATCCAAGAGGCGTGCCAAGGGGCGCGCCCACGCCGCGCGCGGCGGTTGCGGCCGAGGGCCCGCGGCGCGCGTCCGGACCGGCTGCACATTTCCTGGGCAGCGGACGCCCCGCCCTGCCTTCCCTGGCGCGGCGCCCCACAAGGGACGAAGAAGGCTGGGGGGCGGAGTGAACTCCGCCCCCCAGACCCCCCACCTCCTTTTTTTGACTTATGGGAAGCGTGGCAAGCTCCGTTCTGAGCCCGACAACGCTGCGGCGCCTGAGAGTGCGGGAGCAGCAAGCGCCAATAAGCCAAAAAAAGGAGGTGGGGGTGTGGGGGCGGAGTTCTCTCCGCCCCACTCTTCTTCTTCTCCTGATTCCAGTTCCGTCGAAGCCGCTCTAGGCTGGCGGCATGGAGAACGCCGTCAGCGTGGAAGTCTGCATCCTGGGCGCCGGGCCGGTCGGCGCCACGCTGGCCGCGCGGCTGGCCGTCGCAGGAGTGGCGACCGCGGTGATCGACGCGGCGCCGCTGCCGCCGATGGAGCTGCCGGAATTCGACGGCCGCGCCTATGCGATCGCGCTCGGCTCGCGGCGGCTGCTGGAGGCCGCCGGGGTGTGGGAGAGGCTGCCGACCGAGCCCTGCCCGATCCTCGGCATCCGCGTCGCGGACAGCCGGCCGGGCCAGCGCGCCTCCGCCCTCGCGCTGCATTTCGACCACGACGACGTCGGCGAGGACCCGTTCGGCTGGATGGTGGAGGCGCGCGCGCTGCGCGTCGCGCTGAATGCGCGGCTGCCGGGGCTGCGGAACCTCGCCGTGCACGCGCCGGCCCGCGCGGCGGTGACGCGCGGGCCGGAGGGGGTGGAGGTGCGGCTCGCCGATGGCGGCGCGATCCGCGCGCGGCTCGTGGTGGGTGCCGAGGGGCGCAACAGCCCGCTTCGCCGGGAGGCCGGCATTCCGGCGCCGCGGCTGGACTACCACTGCCTCGGCATCGTCGGCTGCATCGCCCATGAGAAACCGCATGGGAACCAGGCGCTCGAGCTCTTCCTGCCGCACGGGCCCTTCGCGCAGCTGCCCATGGGGAACGTGAACGGGCACCCGCATGTCAGCGCCATCGTATGGACCGAACAACGCGCGATCGCGGAGCGCTGCCTGGCGCTCGATGACGCCGCCTATGGGCGGGAGATCGGGCGGCGGCTCGGCGACCACCTGGGCGCGGTGCGGCCGATCGGGCGGCGCTGGTCCTACCCGCTCTCGGCGCTGCACGCGCAACGCTACGTCGCCGAGCGGCTGGCGCTGGTGGGCGACGCCGCCCACGGCATCCACCCGATCGCGGGCCAGGGGCTCAACCTGGGCTTCCGCGACGTCGCCGTTCTGGCAGAACTCGTCATCGGAGCTCTCGAACGTGGGGAGGACCCCGGCGCACCTGCGCTGCTCGCGCGCTACCAGGCGCGGCGGCGGCCGGACTCGCTCGTCATGCTGGGCGCGACCCATGCGCTGGAACGGCTGTTCGGCAACGACATCCCCGCGGTGCGGCTGGTGCGCGACCTGGGGATCGCGGCGGTGAACCGCATCCCGGCGCTGAAGCGGTTCTTCGCAAGGCAGGCGATGGGGGTGACGTGAAAAAGGCTGGGGGAAAGGGAGATGAACTCCCTTTCCCCCAGACCCCCTAACCCTCCTTTTTTTGGCCACTTGGCACAGGTGGACCCGTACAGGCCGATCCGAGCCGTTGTCGCGCGGCAAAGGTGTCACCTTCTCCGCGTGACAACGGCCAGGGCTCGCCTGAACGCCGCAACGAGCGCCAAGTGGCCAAAAAAAGGAGGGATGGGGTCTGGGGAAGGGAGTTCATCTCCCTTCCCCAGCTCTTTTTCTCACGCGTGCCCGGCAGCGCCCGACAGCAGCAGCGGATCGACGCGCAGTTTCGCCAGCGCCGCGCGCCAGGTCTTCGCGGCGTCTTCCGCGAACAGCAGGCCCTCGTCGGCCGGCACGTTGAGCCAGGCGTTGCGCTGGATCTCGTCTTCCAGCTGGCCGGGCGCCCAGCCGGCGTAGCCCAGCGCGAGCAGGCCCTGGCGTGGGCCGCCGCCTTCGGCGATCGCCTTCAGGATATCGACGCTCGCGGTGAGCGCGAGCTCGCGGTTGACCTGGATGCTGCCGTCGCTCGACCAGTCGGCGGTGTGCAGCACGAAGCCGCGGCCGCCTTCGACCGGGCCGCCCGCCATCATGCGGATGCGCCGCTGCGGCGGCACCGGCTGGAGGTCGAGCTGGCGCAGCAGGTCGTCGAAACGCATGCCGGTCAGTGGCTTGTTGACCACGATGCCCATCGCGCCTTCGGGCGAATGGGCGCAGATGCAGACCACGGTCTGCGCGAAGCGCGGGTCTTGCATGCTCGGGGTGGCGATCAGCAGCTGCCCGGCGAGGTAGCCGGGCTCGGCTGCGATGTCGGCGGGTGCCGTCGCGCCCTCCGTCCTCGGGTCGCCGTCCTCGCCACCGTTTCGGCCGGGCTTCTGCATGGGGGGAATCTGGAACTCCACACCCGCCGGTGCAAGCGTCGTCGCGACGGAGGGGCGCCGGGATGACAGGGGCCGCCCCGCGGGTTACACCGGATCGAGCCCCCCAGGAGGATGTCATGGCGATTGCGGTTGGCGATACCATCCCCGCGGTGAAGATCATGCAGGCGACGGCCGAGGGGCCGCGCGAGGTGGACACCAGCGAGCTGTTCAAGGGCAAGACCGTGGTGCTGTTCGGCGTGCCGGGCGCCTTCACCCCGACCTGCTCGGCCAAGCACCTGCCGGGCTTCGTCCAGAACGCCTCCGCGCTGAAGGCCAAGGGCGTCGACGTGATCGCCTGCATGGCGGTGAACGACGCCTTCGTGATGGCGGCCTGGGGCAAGGACCAGGGCGTGTCCGACCAGGTGATGATGCTGGCCGACGGCTCCGGCGCCTTCACCAAGGCGCTCGGGCTGGAACTCGACCTGGTCGCGCGCGGGCTCGGGGTGCGCAGCCAGCGTTTCGCGCTTGTGGCGAAGGACGGCAAGGTGATGCACCTGGCGGTGGAAGCGCCGGGCGCCTTCGAGGTGAGCAAGGCCGAGACGGTGCTGAGCGCGCTCTGACGCGCCGAGGCGGGCTCAGGCCGCGCCCGTCTCGGGTGGCGCGGCCTGCAGCGCCTCGAGGCGGCGGACGAAGTCGCGCCAATTGTCGCGCTTGGTGGCGGCGAGCTCGGTGCCGTCCGGCAGCTTCGCATAGAGGCTGAGCACGCCGCTGCCCCACAGCGCCTGGAAATGTTGCTCGGAGGCGAGGGCATAGGCGGCGCTGCGGTCGAACACCCCGTCGCGGATGCGCGGCAGCACCCGCGCGATCCACCACCAGCAGCCCACCGCCAGCACCGCCGCGCCGAGGTAGAAATGCACCAGCGCGGTGGCGCCGAAGGACGCGGTCAGCAGCAGCGCCGGCGGCCACACATTCTCCCAGGTGTTGTAGACCGGGCTGCCGGGCGAGTTCATCCGGCGGATATGCACGCCGAGCTTGACCCGCTCGGCATCGAGCAGCGCCTTCAGCCGGTCGAGATCGCTCACGCCCGGACGTCCGCCTCGCCGGCGGCGCGGAGATCGAAGGCGGCGGCCATCAGCGCGCGGGTATAGGCCTGCTGCGGGGCGGCGACGACCTGCTCGGCCTCGCCCTGCTCGACCACCTTGCCGTCCTTCATGACGACGATGCGATGCGCCATGGCGCGCACCACGCGGAGGTCGTGCGAGATGAAGAGATAGGCGAGGCGGTGGCGCGCCTGCAGCGCGCGCAGCAGCTCCACGACCTGCGCCTGCACCGAGACGTCGAGGGCGGAGGTGGGCTCGTCGAGCACCACGAAGCGCGGCTTGAGGACGAGGGCGCGGGCGATGGCGATGCGCTGCCGCTGGCCGCCGGAGAATTCATGCGGGTAGCGGTCGGCCATGGCGGGTTCCAGGCCGACTTCCTCGAGCGCCTGCGCCACCGCGCGGAGGCGCCCGGCGCGGTCGAGGCCGGGTTCGTGCACCTCGAGGCCCTCGCCGACGATCTCGGCGACGCTCATGCGCGGCGAGAGCGAGCCGTAAGGGTCCTGGAAGACGATCTGCATGCGGCGGCGGAGCGGGCGCAAGGCGGAGCGGCCGAGGCCCTGGACGTCGCGGCCCTCGAAGCGGATGTCGCCCGTGGAGGATTCCAGGCGCAGCAGGGCGAGGCCGAGCGTGGTCTTGCCGGAGCCGGACTCGCCGACCAGGCCGACCGTCTCGCCCTCCCGCACGCGCAGCGAAACGCCATCCACCGCCTTGACATGGCCGACGACGCGGCGAAGGACGCCGCGGCGGATGGCGAAATGCACGCGGGCGTCATCGGCTTCCATCACCAGCGGCGCCCCGGCTTGCACCGGCGCCGGCTTGCCGCGCGGCTCGGTCGCCAGCAGCATGCGCGTGTAGTCGTGGCGCGGCGCGGCGAAGACCTCGGCGACCAGCCCCTGCTCCACCGCGCTGCCGTCCTTCATGACGACGACGCGATCGGCATGGCGGCGCACGATCTGGAGATCGTGGGTGATGAGCAGCATCGCCATGGAGAGCCGGCGCTTGAGGTCGGCGAGCAGCTCCAGGATCTGCGCCTGGATGGTGACGTCGAGCGCGGTGGTCGGCTCGTCGGCGACCAGCAGGCGCGGATTGTTGGCGAGGGCGGCGGCAATCATCACCCGCTGGCGCTGGCCGCCGGAGAGCTGGTGCGGATAGGCGGCGAGCCGTTCCTCGGCATTGGCGAAGCCGGCGAGGCGGAGCTTCTCGATCACCTCGCCGCGCAGCTCGGCGCCGTTGACGCGGCGATGCAGGGTGATCGCCTCGGCGACCTGGCGGCCCACCGTGTGCAGCGGGTTGAGCGAGGTCATCGGCTCCTGGAACACCATGCCGGCGACGCCGCCGCGCAGGCGGCGCAGCTCGGCCTCCGGCGCGCGCAGCACGTCCACGCCGTCGAGCGTGATGCGGCCGGCGGGGTTGGCGCCGCCGGGGGGCAGCAATTGCAGGCAGGAGAGCGCGGTGACGCTCTTGCCGCTGCCGCTCTCGCCGACCAGGGCGACCGTCTCGCCGGGCTCGACGGCGAAGGAGACGCCCTCCACCACGCGGCGGCCGCGGAAGGCGACGGCGAGGTCCTCCACCGCGAGCAGCGGCATCAGCGCCGCCCTCCCGGCAGCTTGCGCGGATCGAAGGCGTCGCGCACCGCCTCGCCGACGAAGATCAGCAAGGTCAACATGCCGCCGAGCACGACGAAGCCGGTCATGGCGAGCCACGGTGCCCGCAGGTTGTTCTTGCCCTGGTTGACGAGCTCGCCGAGCGAGGCGGATCCCGGCGGCAGCCCGAAGCCGAGGAAGTCGAGCGAGGCGAGCACGGTGACCGAGCCCGACAGGATGAAGGGCAGGAAGGTCAGGGTGGCGACCATCGCGTTGGGCAGGATGTGCCGCGACATCAGCCGCGCATCGCGCACGCCGAGCGCGCGCGCGGCGCGCACATAGTCGAAATTGCGGCCGCGGAGGAACTCCGCGCGCACCACGCCGGTGAGGCCCATCCAGGAGAACAGCAGCAGGAAGCCGAGCAGGATCCAGAAGCTGGGCTCGATGATGCTGGCGAGGATGATGAGCAGGTAGAGCTGCGGCATGCCCGACCAGATCTCGATGAAGCGCTGGAACAGGAGATCCACCGCGCCGCCGTAATAGCCCTGCACCGCGCCGGCGGCGACGCCGACGATGCTGGAGACGATGGTGAGCGAGAAGCCGAACAGCACCGAGATGCGAAAGCCGTAGATGACGCGCGCGAGGACGTCGCGCGCCTGGTCGTCGGTGCCCAAGGGGTTGCGCCAGGTGGGCGGCGAGGGCACCGGGCGGCCGAGATCGCGCACCACGCTGCGGTAGGAATATTCGATCAGCGGCCACACCATCCAGCCGCGCTCGGCGACCTCCTCGCGGAAGCTGCGGTCGTGCCAGTCCGCCTCGGTGGGGAAGCCATCGGGAACGATGTCGCTCTCGGCGTAGTCGGTGACGACGGGGAAGAACCAGCGTCCGTCCACCCTGGCGACGAGCGGGCGGTCGTTGGCGATGAACTCGGCGAACAGCGTGACGAAGAAGATCACGGCGAAGACGATGAGCGACCAGTAGCCGCGGCGATTCGCGCGGAAATTCTCGATGCGCCGACGGGTGATGGGCGTGAGGGCCATGGCGCTCAAGGCCCCGCCGTGGCCGAGAGGGGGCGCCGCCCCCTCTCGGGCTCTCCCCCGCTGGGGGGCAAGCGTGCCCCCCAGACCCCGCGAGGAGAGGTCCGGGACAGGGGGAGGGGCATGGTGCACGGGTGGAGATGACGCGACGGTTGCGCCCCTCCCCCTGTCCCGGACCTGTTCTTCCCTGCCGGGGTCCGGGGGGCGGCTCGCCCCCCGGCGGGGAGGTCCAGGAGGGGCAGCGCCCCTCCTGGCCACGGCGGGGCCTTCATCGCCTCGCCTCGAAATCGATGCGCGGGTCGACCAGGGTGTAGGTGAAGTCGCCGACGATCTGCATGATCAGGCCGAGCAGGGTGAAGATGTAGAGGGTCGCGAACATCACGGGGTAGTCGCGGCGGATCGCCGATTCGAAGCCGAGCAGGCCGAGCCCGTCGAGCGAGAAGACGATCTCCACCAGCAGCGCGCCGGTGAACAGGATGGAGATGAAGGCGGCGGGGAAGCCCGCGATGATGAGCAGCATGGCGTTGCGATAGACATGGCCGTAGAGCACGCGCCGCTCGCCGGCGCCCTTGGCGCGGGCGGTGACCACGTATTGCTTGCCGATCTCGTCGAGGAAGGAGTTTTTCGTCAGCATGGTGAGGCCGGCGAAGCCGCCGATCACCAGGGACAGCGTCGGCAGCACCATGTGCCAGGCGTAGTCCACCGCGCGTTCCCAGAACGGCCAGACGGCGGCGCCGGAGGAGAGCAGGCCGCGCTGCGGGAAGATTTGCAGGAAGGTGCCGCCGGCGAAGAACACGATGAGCAGGATGGCGAAGAGGAAGCCCGGGACGGCGTAGCCCACCAGCACGATCCCCGATGTCGCGACGTCGAAGCGCGACCCGTCGCGCACCGCCTTGCGGATGCCGAGCGGGATGGAGATCAGGTAGATGATCAGGGTGGACCACAGGCCGAGCGAGATGGAGACCGGCATCTTCTCGAGGATGAGGTCGAGCACCGGGCGGCCACGGAACAGGGACTGGCCGAAATCGAAGGTCAGGTAGCCCTTCATCATCTCGAGGAAGCGCTCATGGGCGGGCTTGTCGAAGCCGAAGCTGCGCTCGATCTCGGCGACGATGGCGGGGTCGAGGCCGCGCGCGCCGCGATAGGTGCCGACCGGCCCCTGGCCGCCGCCGCCACGATCCTGGCCCTGCTGCTGCGGCGCTCGGGTCTCGCCGCCGCCCTCGCCGGTGATGCGGCCGAGCGTGTTCCCCTCGCCGCGCAGCTCGGCAAGCATCTGCTCCACCGGGCCGCCCGGGGCGAATTGCACGACGACGAAATTGATCAGGATGATGCCGAGCAAAGTCGGCACCACCAGCAACAGCCGCCGGATGAGATAGGCCGCCACGGGTGGTTCAGCGTCTCACAGGCTGCGCCGGGCTTCCTGCAGCGCCCGGTCGCGCGCGGGATCGAACCACCAGGCGGTGGGGAAGCCGAGGCCGAAGCGCGGGTTGCGCTCGGGCCGGCCGAATTTGTCCCAGTAGGCGATGCGGAAGGTGCGGCTGTGATATTGCGGGATGACGAATTCCCGCCACAGCAGCACGCGGTCCAGCGCGCGGGTGCGGGCGACGAGCTCGGCGCGGTTCGGCGCGCTGATCACCATCTCGACCAGCTCGTCCACCACCGGGTCGCAGATGCCGGCGATGTTCTGGCTGCCGTTCTCGCGCGCCTTCTCGCAGGAGAAGTAGTCGCGCTGCTCATTGCCCGGCGATTGCGACTGGCCCATGACGTCCACCGTCATGTCGTAGTCGAAGTTGTCCATCCGCACCTGGTACTGCGCGGGATCCACGGTGCGCACGCGGGTGGAGATGCCGAGGCGGTCGAGCCACTGCACATAGGGCAGCGCGAGCCGCTCCATGGTCGGGCCGTTGAGCAGGATCTCGAACTCGAAGGGGCGTCCCTGCGCGTTGACGAGGCGGCGGTCGCGCACCGTCCAGCCGGCCTCGCGCAGCAGGCCGAGCGCGCGGCGCAGCCCTTCGCGGTTGTTGCCGGAACCGTCGGTGACCGGCAGGCGGTAGGGCTCGGTGAACATCGCGTCGGGGACGCGGCCGCGGTACTTCTCCAGGATCTCCTTCTCGCGCCCTTCGGGCACGCCCTGCGACGCCAGCTCCGAATTCGAGAAGTAGGAGCCGGTGCGCGCGTAGCTGCCGTAGAAGAGGTTGGCGTTCAGCCATTCGAAGTCGAACACTTCGATGAGCGCGCGGCGCACCCGGGAATCCTGGAACAGCGGCCGGCGGAGGTTGACCACGAAGGCCTGCATGCCGGTCGGGATCTCGTGGCGGATCTCCTCGCGCTTGACGAGGCCGCGGCGGGCAGCGGGGAAGTCGTAGGCGGTCGCCCAGTCGCGCGCGACGTTCTCGGTGCGGAAGTCGATCTGGCCGGCCTTGAACGCCTCGAGCGCCACGGTGGTGTCGCGGAAATACTCGTAGCGGATGACATCGAAATTGTTGGTGCCCTTGCGGGTCGGCAGGTCGCGCGCCCAGTAGGTGTCGACGCGGCGGTAGATCATGCTGCGGTTCGGCTCGAAGCGCTCCACGCGGTAGGGGCCGGAGCCGAGCGGCACATCGAGCGTGGGGCGGGTGAAGTCGCGGCCCTCCCACCAGTGCTTCGGCAGCACCGGAAGCTGGCCGAGGATCTGGGCGAGCTCGCGATTCTCGTTGGCGAAGCGGAAGACGACCTTGCGCGGGCCGTCGGCCGTCACCTCCTGCACGTCGCCGTAATAGGCGCGGTAGAAGGGGCGGCCGTGCTGACGCAGGGTGTTGAAGGTCCAGACCACGTCGTCGGCGGTGATGGGCTTGCCGTCGTGCCAGCGGGCCGATTCGCGCAGCTCGAAGATGACGCCCAGGCGGTCGGCGGGAATCTCGATGGTTTCCGCGAGGTGGCCGTATTCGGTGCTGGCCTCGTCCGGGTTGTCCGCCAGCAGCGTGTCGTAGATCAGGCCGAGGCCCTGGGCGGGGGTGCCGCGCAGGATGAAGCCGTTGAGCGAATCGAAGGAGCCGAGGGCGGTCAGCACCGTCTCGCCGCCCTTGGGCGCATCCGGATTGACCCACGGCCAGTGGGTGAAGTCGCGCGGCAGGGAGGGCTCGTCGAGCAGGGACAGGCCGTGGGTGCGGATCGCCTGGCCCTCGGCCGCGAGGCCGGGGCGGGCGAGGGCCAGGGCGGCGCCGAGCGCCAGGAGGTCGCGGCGATGCATGGCGCGCAGGATGGCGATTGGAACCTGCCGGAGCAACCGCCGCGGGGCTACGCTTCGGTAAGCTTGGCGGTCGCCTCGGGGAGCAGGGCGGGGTCGCCCAGCGCGAGCACCTGGCCTTCGCTCGCCAGGGTGAGGGAGCGGCCGGACCAATCCGTGATACGGCCGCCGGCGCCTTCGACGATGGGGACCAGGGCGGCCCAGTCCCACGGCTTCATGGTGCTCTCGGCGACCACGTCCACCAGGCCGAGGGCGAGCAGGCCGTAGGCGTAGCAATCGCCGCCCCAGGTGACGCGGCGGGCGGCGGCGCGCAGGCGCTCGAAGCCGGGGCGCTCGGCGGGGCGGAACATGTCGGGGCTGGTGCAGGAGAGCTCGGCCTCGGCGAGGCGGGGGCAGGGCCGGCAGCGGGGCGTGCCGCCGAACGGGCCGCGAAAGCTTGTGGGCTGGCCCTGAAGGCCGATCCAGCGCTCGCCGGTGGCGGGCTGGTCGAGCAGGCCGAGCACGGGGGTGCCGCGGTGGAGCAGGGCGATCAGGCAGCCGAAGAGCGGGCGGCCGGTGACGAAGGCGCGGGTGCCGTCGATCGGGTCGATGACCCAGACCCATTCGGCGTCGGCGCGTTCGCTGCCGTGTTCCTCGCCGATCAGGCCGTGCCCGGGGTGGCGCTCGGCGAGCAGGGCGCGGATGGCGGATTCGGCGTCGCGGTCGGCCCGGGTTACGGGGCTGGCGTCGCCCTTGGCCTCGACCAGCAGGGCGGAGCGGAACAGCGGCCGGATGACGCTCCCGGCGATATCCGCCGCCTCCTCCGCGGTGGCGAGGAAGCCCCCTAACACCTTCTCCACCCTCGGCCGCGGCGTCCTTCCGCCGTGCCGTCCCGGGCGGCGCCAAGTCGCCAAAAAAAGGAGGGAGGGGTCTGGGGAGGGGTCGAAGCACTGCTTCGACCACGACCTCCCCAGCTCTTCCCTGTCACGGCGCCGGCGCGTTCGGCGAGATCGACCGCAGGAACGCGATCACGTCCGCCCGCTGCTGGTTGTTGGACAGCCCGCCGAACGACATCCGGGTGCCCGGGATCACCGCGGAGGGCTTGTTGATGAAGGCGTTCAGCGCCTCGTAGGTCCAGGGCTCACCGGACTTCGCCTTCATGCCGTTGGAGTAGTTGAAGCCCTCCATATGGGCGTGGTGGTTGCCGATGATCCCGTAGAGGTTCGGGCCGACGCCCGCGCGGCCGCCTTCGTTGAAGGTATGGCAGGAGCCGCAGAGGCGCTGGGCGATCTGCTGGCCCTGCTGCGGGTTGGCGTTGGCGAGCAGCGGCGTGATCGGCTCCACCTGCGGTGCCGCGGGGGCCTGCTGCTGCTGTTGCTGGGCGGATGCCTCGCCGATCTGGATGGCGCTGTGGTGGGGCATCTCGGGGCGGACGACGATCCGCCCGATCACGCCGGCGACGCCGAGCGTGATACCCGCCGTCAGTACGGCGGCGATCACCTTGTTGACCTCCATATTCGCCATCATGCGGATCGGGACCCCTCGCGCCGCGGCATTCCCGCGGGCGGTTTGCGCCCGGGGACCGCCATCCTCTAAAAGCCGCCGGACCATAGTGCCCGTTCCCATCCCCGACAAGCAGCCGGCCCGCGGAGTTCCGAGCCCTTCCATGACCCAGGTGATCGCCTTCCAGGGCCTGCCCGGCGCCTATTCGGACCTCGCCTGCCGCGATGCCTATCCCGGCTGGACCACCCTGCCCTGCCCGTCCTTCGAGGCGGCGATCGAGGCGGTGCGCGACGGGCGGGCGGAGCTCGCGATGCTGCCGTGCGAGAACTCGCTGGCGGGGCGGGTGCCCGACATCCATCGGATGCTGCCGGAATCGGGGCTCTATGTGGTCGGAGAGCATTTCGAGCGGGTGGAGCACTGCCTGCTGGCGCCGCGCGGGGCGACGCTCTCGACCATCAGGCGCGCGCACAGCCACCCGGTGGCGCTCGGGCAGGTGCTGGCGCTGCTCAAGGAGCTCAGGCTCGAGCCGGTGATCGAGGCGGATACCGCGGGGGCGGCGCATCTCATCGCCGAGCGCGGCCGGGTGGAGGATGCGGCGATCGCCAGCGCGCTGGCCGCCGAGATCTACGGCCTCGAGATCCTGCGGCGGAACGTGGAGGACGCAGCGCACAACACGACGCGCTTCTACGTGATGGCGCGCGAGCGGCGCGACCCGCCGGCGGATGCGCCGGACGCGGTGACCACCTTCGTCTTCCGCGTGCGCAACATCCCCGCGGCGCTGTACAAGGCGCTGGGCGGCTTCGCGACCAACGGCGTGAACATGACGAAGCTCGAGAGCTACATGCTGCACGGGCGGTTCTTCGCGACGCAGTTCCTGTGCGACGTGGACGGGCATCCGGAGCAGCCGCCGCTCAAGCGCGCGCTGGAGGAGCTGGAGTTCTTCTCGCGCGAGTTCCGGCTGCTCGGCGTGTACCGCGCGCATCCGTTCCGGAAGAACCAGACTGCGGGGGATTGAAGAGGCTGCGTGGCCCGGCCGGGGCCAGGAGGGGCGCTGCCCCTCCTGGACCTCCCCGCCGGGGGGCAGCCGTGCCCCCCGGACCCCGCGTGAGTGTTCAGGTTCGGAAATGGGAAGGGGCACGTCCCGCCGGTTGAAGCGGCGCGC
>Ga0081539_10000671_pt1 | contig 68678 bp, 64 predicted proteins | sample TabmetS4T2R2_FD_71023 | JGI IMG/M metagenome (GOLD analysis project Ga0081539, IMG submission 71023) | Tabebuia heterophylla rhizosphere microbial communities from the University of Puerto Rico - S4T2R2 | ecosystem: Host-associated > Plants > Roots > Rhizosphere ...
GGAAGAAGCGAAAGACGCGCTCGACCTGCTCGGAGTAGAACCCTCGGTCCACGTAGGATCGACGTCGCGACTGCGAGGAAGGGTTTTCCGCCCGTTCCTTTAGCTCCGCCGCCACTGCATCGAGAAAACCAAGCGGCTCGCGCTTACGGTCCCAGTTCATGTTCCACTGCGAAAAGGCGCGGTCGACCGGGTTGCGAAAGAGCACGATGAGCTTGATCCCAGGGTGATAATTTCTGATCCGTTCCAGCGCGGGTTTCCAGTAGGTGTATATCGGGGTGCAGGAGCCGACGATGAGCGATTTTGGCTTGAGCTTAATGCCCTCGTGGAGGATGTCGTAGTTCACCGGCTTGCCCTCGGCAAAGCGCGCTTCATCGTCGAAGAAATGGCGGCGTGGATGATCGATCATGTGCGCTTCCTCCGGATGCGCGAAAGTGATGTTAGGGTGTTGATCCAAGTGGTAATGCAGCGCGCTTGTCCCACCTTTTTGCGTTCCGGCAATGATGAAGTCGAGCCGGCCGATCCGCTGCTTTCTTGATCGAAACATAGATCGGAGCTAAACCGTCGCCAGACCGTAGCGCAAGCCACAGCTCGGCTTTCCTGGCTAGTAGGAGAAGAGCACTTGCCCTCGTTCCACCGCGCCGCCGTGCTTGCGCAAGATCGCGAGAATTTGCGGCGTGTAGTACTTCCCGCCATAGGCGGCATTCAACTCGAAAAAGATCCGCCCACCAGGTTTGAGCCGCCCTTTCAAATCGCGCAGGAAAAAATCCCATTCCTTTGGCCCCCATCTCCAATCATCTTCCCGGCCGCCGTGAAAGGCGGTCGCATAACTGGTAATGAGATCGAATTTCTCTTCCAAATCGGGCAATGGCTGGAGGCTGGCAACCCGATAGATCCTTCGTTTCACTCCGAGCAGTTCAATGAGGCTGTCGAAGATGGGGATGCCGGCAACATCGAGACCCAATGCGCGATGACCGAGCTCTTGTGCGACGAAAAGAAAGAAGCCGCCGCCGCATCCGATGTCGAGGATGTTCTGCGGTGGGAGACGGTGCAAGTTCAGGTCCTGGGCCCGCTGGATATTCTGCCGCAGATGCTTTTCGACCTCGAGATATTTGGCGTAATGACGCCACAGACCGGGCGCATTCGCCGGGAGGGAAGCAAATTGTTTCCGCAGCTCGCCCAGCCGGGATTGATCGATTTTTGTGAGCAACGGGCCGACTGGGACGGGGTGGAGAAGACGACGCGCGCGGCGCCAGGCGCGGCGATAAGTGAGCGGTTGCGCCGCCTTGGCGATTGACTCGGAAATCTTCACGATGCCTTCTCCATCCCCCCGCAGTCTGCGGGTCGAACCGAGCTTTTCGAGCGACTTTTCATTTCCGAGTCTGACCGAATCGTTACGCAGTGCCCCTTGCAAACAGATTTTGCGGGTCATAGCTTGGAGCATGAAAACATTGAAACTGGCGCTCGGCTTTGCCGTCGTGAGTCTCCTTGGGAGCGGAATCGTCGCTGCCGATCCTCTGGCGCAGGCGGTACTCGGCGAAAATCAGAAGACCGAAATGGTATTTGTCACCGGTTCGAATATTCCGCAAAAGGTTCGGGTGAAGGCGATCGGCACGAACACAGCCTCCCCGGTCCGGGTTTACACGCGGGCAGAGCTTGACCGGACTGGTCGGTTCACCACTGCGGGCCAACTCGCGCTTGACCCGTCGGTCACCATCCTCGGCGCCCAATAAGGAAAGACTGCGGCAGGACCGCGCGAATTTGTTTGCGGCGATCAGACGCTGGCGATTGTGTCGGCGAGTGATCGCCGCTTTTCTTGTTTTGTGGTTGCCAGGGCTGGGCTTCGAACTCGCTGACGATTACTGCTTATAAATCCGAAATCCGAATCTCGAAATTCGAAACGAATTCGAAATTCCAATCAACCAAGGTTCCAAACACGGCGGCGGGATTCGGGGTATTTTGAAAATTTGAATTTCGGATTTCTCTCGACGGCTCTCAGGCGCTCGCGGCGGCGGCAGCCACCGGCTGAGTCATGGCCGCGCCGTTCGCGCCCGAGCCCTCCAGCCAGAGATAGGTGTAGCCCTGAAGGCCGCGCTCGTAATCGGCGAGGATTTTCATGGCGTCGTTAGGCTTGAGCCGGTCGGTCTTGATCGCGGCGTCCACCTGGCTCTTCACCAGGCGCATCAGCTCGATCTTGTCCCACTGGGTCAAGGCCAGCACCTGTCCAATCGTGCTGCCCTCGATCACTTCTTCGATGTACCAACCGGCCTCTTCGTCTTCATCGAGAAAAACGTGCACCTCGGTGACGCGCCCGAAGAGGTTGTGCAGATCGCCCATGATGTCCTGGTAGGCGCCGACGAGGAAGACGCCGAGATAATAAAGTTCGCCCGGAATCACCTTGTGGAGCGGTAAGGTTTCGCGCACATCCTGCAGGTCGGTAAACTTGTTCACCTTCCCATCGGAATCGCAGGTGATATCGACGAGAGTGCCGTGCCGCTCCGGCGGTGTTGTCAGGCGATGGATCGGCATGATTGGGAAAAGTTGCCCCAGCGCCCAGTGATCGAGGAGGGATTGGAAGACGGAGAAGTTGCAGATGTACTGGTCGCCTAACGACGTCTCCAATTCCTTCACTTCCTCCGGGACATATTTCAGGCCGCGATGCAGGTTCACGATCTGGCGGGCGAGCTGCCAGTAGAGCGCTTCGATTTTCGCCTTCGCTTCCAGATCGAGCAGACCGAGGTTGAACATCTGCTGGGCTTCTTCCTTGATCTGCTGGGCATCGTGCAGGGTCTCGAGTCGGTTGCCGCGCTTCAGCTGGCGTTTCACTTCGATGATGTCCCGGAGCGGTTTGGGATCGTTAGGGGCAGGGTCGATCCGCGGAGTGCGGGTATCTTTCTCGATTGCCCCGAACGCCTCGACGACGAGGACGGAATGATGGGCGACAATCGCCCGGCCGCCTTCGCTGACGATCGCGGGGTGGGGGACGCTCTCCGAGTCGCACACTTCCATGATGTTATAGACGACGTCGTTGCAATATTCCTGGAGAGAATAGTTGGTCGAGCTGTCGAAGCTGGTGCGCGAGCCGTCGTAGTCCACCCCGAGTCCGCCACCGACGTCGAGATAGCCGAGGTCGTGGCCCATTTTTGCAAGCTTGGCATAGTAGCGGGCGGCTTCGCGCACGGCGCTTTTGATCGTCGAAATCTCAGGCACCTGCGAGCCGACGTGGAAATGGACCAGCTTGAGACAATGGGCCAACCCCTGGGCCTTGAGCATTTCACTTGCGGCCACCAGGTCGGTCGTACTCAGCCCAAACTTCGCGTTCTCGCCCCCGCTGGTCGTCCATTTTCCCGCGCCTTTGCTGTGAAGACGGACCCGCACGCCGACGTAAGGTTCGACCCCCATCTCGGCTGAGACCCGCAGCGTTTGTTCGAGCTCTTCCAGCTTCTCCACAACGAGGATGACCGACTTGCCAAGGCGGCGGCCGAGCAAAGCGGTGCGGATGAATGCGCGGTCCTTGTAACCGTTGCAGATGATAAGGCTTTCCGGGTCCTGATGCATGGCGAGGGCCGCGATCAACTCCGGTTTGCTCCCGGCTTCGAGTCCAAAATGAAATTGCGCGCCCGCCTCGACGATCTCTTCGATCACTTCGCGAAGCTGGTTCACCTTAATCGGGAAAACGCCGCGATAGGGACTCTGATAACCGAACTCCTGCATCGCGGCCTGGAAGGCGCGGTTCACCGTCTGCACCCTGTCGCGCAGCAAATCCTGGAAGCGGATGACCAGCGGGAAGCCGAGCCCACGCTCCCGCGCCTCCTGCACGACTTCGAGCAGGTCAATCGAGCCTCCGGCTTCCTTGAGTGGCCTGGCCACGACGTTGCCAGCGCTGTTGACGGAGAAGTAGCCGTTACCCCACGCGTCTACGTTATAGGTGGAGATCGCGGCCTCGATGTCCCACTCGGGTTTCGTCATTGTCGCGCAGTGTAGGACACGCGCCTGCAATTTCAATCCGCAGATTTGTCTCGGGAAACCGCGCGCGGGGCGGATGGGAACAGCCCCTGCTTCCCTTGTTTTTCAAATTCGCTCTGATACGGTTTTCGCGATGAACAAGACGGTGATCGAGGTCCAGGTGAGGGCGGTGCTTCCAACCAGCGGCGGCTGCGCCATTTTCCTCGGGAACGCCGACAAAGTCTTCATCATTTATGTCGACCAGAGTGTGGGGAGCGCCATTACCATGTTTATGCGGGGGACGATGAAGGAGCGGCCGCTCACCCACGATCTGATGGGCCATCTCATGACCGCGCTCGGCGCGCGGGTCGAGCGCGTCATCATTAACGACCTGAAAAACGCCACCTATTACGCCCGCATGATCGTTAGGGCGGAAAACGAGCTGCAGCAGAAAAAAATCGTCGAGCTCGATGGCCGGCCGAGTGATTGCATCGCGATGGCAGTGCAGCAGCGGGCGCAAATCTACGTCAGCCAGGAAGTGTGGGACGAAGTCGACGACATGAGCGACGTCCTGCGCAAAATGGAGGAAGACGGGATCAAGCCGGAAATCGAGCCTGGCGCAGAATCTTCCGAAGAGGAGGATTAATTCCTCCTCCTGCTTGTCATCGCGCTCGATTCGATTACGAGCACGATCAGGAGGACGAGCACGAGTCAGGAAATCAGCTCGGGATAATGCTTTTGCGCCATCGCGGTGCAGCGCTCGAGAATGGCCGCGGGCGTATCGAGCTTCAGCACCTCCTCCACCAGCTCCCGGCATTCCGCCAGGCTGAGGCCCTGGACCGCGCTCTTTACTCGCGGCACGACGATCGCGTTTGCGCTCAGTTCGTCCATGCCCAGCCCGAGAAGCAGCGGAGTGAAAAGAACCTCGCCCGCCATCTCGCCGCACACCCCGACCCAGATTTTGTTCGCGTGCGCCGCGTCGGCCACCATCTTCAGTAGCCTAACGACTGAAGGATGGCTCGGCTCGTAGAGATGCGCCACGCGCTCGTTCGTCCGATCGATCGCCACCGCGTACTGGATGAGGTCGTTCGTGCCGATGCTGAAAAAATCGACCTCCCGCCCAAGGCGATCCGCCATAATCGCGGCCGTTGGTACTTCTACCATGATTCCCACCTCGAGCCGGTCATCGAAAGGGTGGCCTTCGCGCCGCAGCTCGTCTTTGCATTCGTTCACCAGGTTCCGCCCGCGCCGTGCCTCATCCAAACCTGAGATCATCGGAAACATGATTTTGACGTTCGCCCCGGTGCTGGCGCGGAGGATGGCGCGCAGCTGGGTCTTGAAGATTCCCGGGTTCTCGAGACAAAAGCGGATTGCTCGCCAGCCGAGAAACGGGTTCAGCTCATCGCCGCTCTCGATATTCTCCGAGAGCTTGTCGCCTCCGAGATCGAGCGTGCGGATGATGAGGGGATCGGGCGCAACCCGCTGCGCCACCTTCCGATACACTTCGAGCTGTTCCTCTTCCGTCGGCAGGCTCTTTTGATTCAGGTAAAGAAACTCCGTCCGGTAAAGGCCCACCCCTTCCGCGCCATTGGCGAGGACGGCATCCACTTCGTCGGGCAGTTCGATGTTGGCGGAAAGCACGACGTGGCGCCCGTCGCGCGTGGTCGACTTGGTCTCGCGCAGTTTCGTTAGGCGAGCGGCGAGAGCGCCTTTTTCCAGTTCCAGTTCCTCGTATTCACGGAGGGTTTTCTCGGTCGGGTGAATGATGAGGAGCCCGTGGTAACCGTCGATCAAGGCCGGCGTTCCCGTTTCCAGCGTTTCGGTCGCATTGCGCAAGCCGACCACGGCGGGAATGCCTAATGACCGCGCCATGATCGCGGTATGCGAGGTTCGGCTTCCCAAATCGAGGGCAATCCCGCGCACGTGTTCGCGGTTCATCGTCGCGGTGTCGGATGGGGTGAGATTGTGAGCGACGAGGATGTGCGGTTGATCGATGGCGAGAAACGGCCGCGGCGTTTTCCCCTGGAGATTGCGAATCACGCGCCGGCTCACGTCCTGGATGTCGAGAGCGCGTTCGCGCAGGTAAGGATCATCGATTTTGCTGAGCGAGTCGACATAGCGGTTGGCCACTTCCTGGAAGGCATACTCCACATTGCAGTGGTCGCTCTCCAGCCGTCGCAACACTTCGTCGATCAGGGTCTGGTCCTCGACCACGAGCAGATGAGCATCGAAAATCCCCGCGTCTTTGGCTCCGATCGCTTCTGCGATCTGCTGTTGCATCTCGAGAATTTGCGCCCGCGTCTGGATCAGCCCGCTCTCGAAGCGGGCGATCTCGTCTGCCACCTGGCCGGAGTCGATCTGATAACGGATGACGTCATCGGACTCGATCGAAAAAACATGGATCGTGCCGCGCGCGATTCCCGGCGCCGCGGCGACGCCCTGACAACGCTTTTCCTGGTCCGTCTGATCGGCGCTCATTCCGGTCCTAAGATAACCGGAGCGTCAACCGCGAAAGCCTTCGGGGTCAATCCCGAAACCTCAGGGCGAGCTAATCTTCGTTGAAGCGCGACTGAATTAATTCCTCGATGTCCTTGATCGCCTGACTGGCATCGGGTCCCTCGGCCCGGATTCGGAGTTTCGAACCCTGGCCGGCGGCGAGCATCATCAGGCCCATGATGCTCTTGCCACTGATTTCTTCGCCTTCCTTGGCTACCCAAATATCGCAGCGATGTTTGCTCGCCACCCGGACAAACATCGCCGCCGGCCGGGCATGCAATCCGAGCCGGTTAACAATGGTCATTTCTTTCTCCACCTTCTCGGTCGAGTCATTCCCGGCGGTGCGTCGGTTGAGTAATCCCATCTAACTCCGTTGTGTCTCCATCAAACCGATCAGCTTATTGTTAAATTCCAGCGCACTGTTCAGCCCGAGTCCCTTCAATTTCTCGTCCATTGCCGCGACCTCGATCAGGCGGGCAATATCTCGTCCCGGCCGCACCGGGATCGTGATATGGGGCACCTGGATCTTGAGGATCTCGTAAAACTCGCGGTCCAGCCCGATTCTATCCACTTCCTCCAGCTCCTGCCAGTCCTTTAGCGTCACGACTAAATCGACCCGCTTCTCGATTCGGATTGCTCCAATTCCAAAGATCGAAACCACGTTGATGATCCCAATGCCGCGCACTTCCATGTGGTAGCGAGTGAGGTCAGGCGCCGTCGCCATCAATTCCCGGCCCTCGAGCGATTTGATCCGGGTAATATCATCCGAGACCAAACTGTAGCCGCGCTCGATCAATCCCAGGACGCACTCACTTTTGCCCACCCCGCTCGCCCCGCGAATCAAAACCCCGATTCCAAGAATATCGACCATGCTCCCGAACTCGGTCACGGTGGGCGAAAAATCGAGCTCGAGCGCGATCGTCGCCGCATTGATGAACTTCATCGTGATCATCGGCGTGCGAAAAACCGCCACCCCGGATTCTTCGGCGATCGCGAGCAGCTCGGGCGCGAGGTGAAAACCACGCGAGACCACCAGGCATGGAATTTTTGCCTGGCAAAGGGCGCGGAAACGGCGATGCCGCTGCGGTCCGCTCAGACTCTTAAGGTAAGACTGTTCGGCTGCCCCCAGCACCTGAACGCGTTTCTCGGCGAAGTAGGTATAGAAACCGGCCAGGGCCAGCCCCGGACGATTAATCGTCGGCTCACGAATCCGTCGGTCGAGGCCGGCGGGGCCGCTCTCCAGCTTGAGTTGGAGATTTCGGGCGTGCCGCTCGAAAAATCCTTTGACAGTCACCACCGGCAGGTTCGGCCGCCGCGCCGGCGAGCTGATTGTTTGCGTCACCAGCTCCGAACTCATGACGCAACCTTCTTATCCCGAAGCGGTGGCGAAGGCAACCGCACCCTGCTCGCCCCGGACTTGAGAATTGCCTCGCTTTGATTGTTACTTCCCGCGTATCGAAGAGAGCGCGGAGCTTCCATGCGAATTCTGGTTATAGAGGACGACGCCCGGCTGGCTCGCCAAATTGCGCGCGAATTGCGCGCCGTGACGCATGAAGCGACCGCCTGCACCGACGGCGCCGAGGGATTGCAGGCCGCCCTGCGCGATCCGCCCGACCTGATCGTGCTCGACCTCAATCTTCCCGGAATGGACGGCCTCTCCGTTCTGGCAAATTTGCGCAATGCACATTCGACCGCGCGTATTCTGATTCTCACCGCGCTCGATGCCGTGTCCGATCGGGTCAAAGGCTTGAAGGCCGGTGCCGACGACTACCTCGGAAAACCTTTTGCCATGAACGAGCTGATCGCCCGGATCGAAGCGCTCGGGCGCCGCGCTGCCAGCCCGACCGCGGCCGACCTGCTCAAGGTGGCCGACCTGCAAATGGATGTGCAGCACCGTCGCGTCACGCGCGCCGACCGGCCGATCGCGCTCTCGCCGCGTGAGTTCGATGTTCTTCAGGTGCTGATGCAGGAGCCCGGCCGGGTTTTTTCCCGCACCGAATTGTGCGAGCGCATCTGGCAGCGGGAACACGAGTACGACACGCGCACGGTCGAGATTTTCATCACCCGGCTGCGTAAGAAGATCGACACGGGATTCGATCTGCCGCTCATCCAGACGCTACGCTACGTCGGTTACACGATCCGCGATCCGCGGGCGGCTTCCACTCCGTCTCGTTAGGCGCTTTTTATGTTCGTCCGGCACTGCCCCCGATTCTCGCTGCTGCTCGCGGCTCTGGTTGTGGCCTGCGGCGGTTGCACTGAGGTGCCGAGCGACATCGGGGTTCATCCACATCGCGTGGCCGAGATGCGAGCGCGTCGCGCGGCTCATCAGCCTCTCGTTGCTCAGTGGAACGACGACCCGACCGCCAAAGGAAAAGGGCGAATTCTGATTAATCTGACGACCCAACAGGCTTCTTTCTGGCGCGGCGACAGTCTCATTGGGCTGAGCACCATTTCCTCGGGTCGGGATGAATTCGAAACGCCGCCGGGCAAGTATCGTGTGGTGCAGAAGGAGGCAAACCACGTCTCCAGTCAATACGGCTCGTATGTCACCCGATCTGGAAAAGTCGTTAGGCGCGATGTCGCGGCCGGTCGCGACCGCTCTCCGCCGGGGGCGCATTTTGTTGGCGCGCCGATGCCTTACTTTTTGCGCTTTACCGGCGGCTATGGAATGCACGCCGGGGTGGTTCCGCGCTACCGCGCCTCGCATGGCTGTGTTCGTTTGCCGCCGGAGATGGCGAAACATTTCTTCGAGGCCGCGGAAGTGGGAACCCCGGTGGAAGTGGTCGCGCCCAAGCCTAAAGTGGCGGAGCAATGAATCTCGCCGCCAAACTCCGCGCACTCCTCGGCGAGGAAGTTGTTGCGGCGGACGAGGCGACGCGAGTGGCGCACGCCGGAGACAAATGGTTCGCCCGTCGCGAACCGGAGGTCGTCGTCTTCGCCCAAAACACCGGGCAGGTGAGCCGGCTCCTCCGTTTCGCCTCCGCAAAGAAGATTCCCGTGACCGCGCGAGGCGCCGGCTACGGTTATGTCGGCGGCTGCGTCCCGGAGCGCGGCGGGATCGCGCTTTCGCTCATGCGAATGAACCGGATCAGGGAAATCAATTTCCACGACGCCATCGCGATCGCGGAACCGGGGGTGATCACGGGCGATCTCCAGGCGGCGGCCCGCGCGCAAAAGTTGTTTTATCCGCCGGACCCGGCAAGCCTGCACGATTGCAGCATCGGCGGAAACGTTGCGACCAATGCCGGCGGTCCGCGTTGTTTGAAATATGGCGTTACCCGCCATTACATCATTGGGCTCGAAGTTGTGCTGGCCAACGGCGATGTTCTTCGCACCGGCGGCCGGGTGCACAAGAACAAAACCGGCTTCGACCTGATCGGGCTCTTTGTTGGTTCCGAAGGATTGTTAGGCGTAGTCACCGAAATCACCCTTCGCCTCCTTCCGTTGCCGCCGGCCCGGGCGACGCTTTCTGCTTCCTTTGCCACCATGGCGGAAGCGGCGGCCGCAGTGCAGGCCATTTTCGCCGCCGGGTTTCTCCCCGCCTCGCTCGAGATCGCCGACCAATTGACCCTCGAGGCTGCGCGTCGCGACCGCGGCGCGGGCGTAATTCCCCAGGGCAATGCCCATCTCCTGGTTGAGGTGGATGGGCAACCCGATTCGGTCCGAAACGAAGCGGCCTCACTCGAAAAGTTGGTCCGTCATTTGCTGCCGACCTCGCTTACGCTTGCCACCAGCGAGGAAGGCTCCGAGAAACTTTGGGCGCTCCGGCGTGAATTCAGCAATTCGCTCCGCGCCACCGGCCTGACGAAGCTCAATCAAGACATCGTGGTCCCGCGCAGCCGGTTGGTCGAGCTGGTTCGTTTTGCGCGCCAGTTGCAGGAGCAGCACGGCTTTCCCGTCGCGACCTTCGGCCACGCGGGTGACGGCAACATTCACGTCAACCTCATGGCGGCTGATTTCGATCGGCCTGCGGTGCAGGAACGAGTGGAAAAGGCGCTCGACGAACTGTTTGCCCAGGTCCTGGCCTGGGGTGGGGTCATTACCGGGGAACATGGCATCGGGCTGGCCAAAAAACGCTGGTGGCCAAAGGCGACAAGCGAGGTTGTGCGTGATCTCCATACGCGTCTCAAACAGACGTTCGACCCGAACGACATTTTGAATCCGGGAAAATTTGTCGGATAGCGGTTGATCGAAGGCCGTCTGGTGTTAAAATGCCGGCCTTCACAGCACACGCACTTTCGGTTTGCCAACCGAAACTTAATTAGTGCGTTTCACCTCCAGCTGGTTTGCTGGAGCCTTTGTTTGCGATGAAACCAGGAACAATCACACACACCGTCGCCGTTTTTCTTTCCTCGATCTCCGCCTTCTTTTCACCGTCGGCGCCCGCTCAGACCCCGCCGGCCAAGATGAAGTTGAGCAAGAAGCACAATCCTCTGAACGATGACGTCCTGCTGCGAATCGACCCGATTGGCTACACGCCGCCCGAGCTTTCTGCCGCGAACAAGAAAGGCGGCGATCGGTTCCCCTGGAAGAACAGCATCGTCACGACCGTCTTCTGGATTGGCGAAAAACCGAGCGCAAACAATCCGGTGCCGAATCATTCCAGCAGTTGGGACAGACAATGGGCGAAAAATTACGGCGGTCTCGACGACCCGAGGCGATCGAACCGGCGCGATTACACTCCGGTCGATTTTATCCCGCGGCAGAATCCCTTTTACTGCGCGCTCCCTTACAACGATAAGGCGCGTGAAGGTCATCGGCCGGAAGCGCCGCGCGTTGTGCCCTGGTTCAAGGAGGCGTATCGCGGTCCTGGCGTTTCTGTTTGCAAAGGACACTGGGTGGCGATTCGCAAAGGCAACCGCGTCGCCTACGCGCAGTGGGAGGACGCGGGGCCCTTCCGCACCGATCATTGGCAATACGTCTTTGGCAATGAACGGCCTAAGCCTAACCTGAACCACGGCGCGGGTCTCGACGTCTCGCCCGCCGTGCGCGATTACCTTGGCCTCCAGGATACCGATGTGACCGACTGGAAATTTGTCGATTTCAAGGACGTCCCGCACGGCCCCTGGGCGCGTTACGGCGACAATAACACCTTTGTCATCAACGAACGGAACGGCCGCGAACAGCTGGCGAGCGCGAAAAAGAAAGGCAGCGCCACCGCGGTTCGTTAGGGACAAACCCTGTTTCCCCGGCGCTTTTTTGCTCTCTGCGCTTTTCACCTCCTCGCGGCTGCCGCCCGTCGGGAAGCGTTCCGCACCGGGCGACCGGTCGGGATCATGGTGGGGAAGGACGGCAGTTTACTCTTTAGCGAAGACGCCCACGGCACAATCTGGCGGGTGACCTACAGTCGTTAGGCGGCATTGGCCTCAAGCAATTTTGTCATCCCATGCCGCTGGAGGGCGAGGGGACCTCTCAAGGGGTTCCCATGGCTGTCGCCACCACGAATCCGCCCCGGTATTAGAACGTCGCAGAAATGGTCTTCATCAGTCACTCCGGGAGAGGTTCCTCGCCGCGCTTCGCCGGCTTCGGATGACAAATGGGGGACCGCGGCGGAGCATACGCTGGAAATGTCATGGCACGCCAAATCCATACTTTCGACAATGGACTCCGAGTTTACGACGACCAGTTACTCGAGGAGCAACGGGCCCGTTATCGAAAGCGCAACGTTCACGAGGCCGAGGAAGAGGAGATTTTCCTCAAATTGATTAATCGGTTGCCGCCCAATGGCTGCTTCGTCGATGTCGGCGCCGCCATCGGCTATTATGTCATTCTTGCGCACAAGCTCGCGCCCGGCCTGGCGATTCACGGGCTGGAACCCCTCGAACGGCATCGGCTTTTTCTCGCCGAGAATCTCGCCCTGAACGGAATCGCGCCTGGTGAGATGACGATTCACGAGGAAGGACTCGCTTCCTCCGAGGGAAGCTCCGCCTTTGCCGATCGCGGCTACAGCAGTCGCCTGGAGGCGGATTCCTTTAGCAACCGCCGAAAGCATTTTCTTTCGAAAATCGGATTACGCGGAAAAAAAGACAGTCTGGTAAGCATTCCGACGATCACGCTCGATACGTTCGTTAGGCGAATCGGCCGGTCGGTCGACCTCCTGCAAATGGATGTGCAAGGCCTCGAGGTCGAGGTCTTGAAAGGCGGAAGCGAAAGTCTCAAGACTGGCAATGTGCGGACTTTCCTCATCGGTACGCACGGGCGCAGCCACGGGCTCAGGCTGCACGAGGAATGTTGCGACCTGCTGCGCGCGAATGGATACACCGTCGAGGTCGACTGGCCCGATCCGAAAGAGCAACCCGACGGAATCCTGGTCGCAACCAAGCGTTCGTTCTAAACACGCGCAGATCCAAGCTTTGTCGTCCAGAGCCGCGCAGGATGGGGAGGGAGGTCACAAGCGTTCGCACGGCTGCCGCCCGTTCGAACGCGCCCCAGGGTTAGAACGCCGGATTTATTGTCTACATCGGTCGCTCCGTGCGAGGTCCCTCGGCGCGCTTCGCCGGCGCGGGGTGACAACTGAGGCTGCCGGCTCTTTTCCTCTTGTTGCGGTGCCACTAAGCTGGCCTGTGGCCAGACCTTCTATCAAATCGCTCACCCTCGATGAGCTGACGCAATATTTTGCCGGGAGAAGCGCTCCCGCCTACCGCGCAAAACAGGTGACCGATTGGCTCTACAAGAAGCGGGTCGATTCCTTTGCCGCGATGACCAATTTGTCGGCGGCCATCCGCGTCGAACTCGAGGAGAAATTTTCTTTCGTTAGGCCGGAAATCGTCCGTATCCTTGGCTCGAAGGACACCACTCGCAAGTTTCTCCTTCGGCTCGCCGATGGCAGCCTGATTGAATCGGTCCTCATCCCCGCTTCCCCGGCGCTTTATGGCCAAACCTCCGATCGCCGCACGGCCTGCGTCTCGACCCAGGTAGGCTGTGCCTATGGCTGCAAATTTTGCGCGAGTGGGTTGGAAGGTTTTTCTCGCAATCTTTCCCCGGACGAGATCATTGATCAGTTGCTTGCGATCGAGCAAGCGAGCGGGGAGAAGATCGACAACATCGTTTTTATGGGAATGGGCGAACCGCTCGCCAACCTGACGAACCTGCTTCGCGCCATCCGTATCATCAACGCACCCTGGGGCCTCGAAATCGGCGCCCGTCACATCACGATTTCAACCAGCGGACTCGCACCCCAGATTCGCAAACTGGCGCTCGAGCCAACTCAGTTCCGCCTCGCGATTTCCCTGCACGGCGCGAACGACGAAGTGCGGAACCGGATCATGCCGGTGAATCGCAAGTATCCGCTCGCGGTTCTGCTCGAGGCCTGCGACTTCTACGTCGCGCAAAAAAAGCGCCTGATGTTTGAATACATCCTGATCGCCGGGGTAAATGACAGCGACGAGCAAGCGGACCTCCTCGCGAAGCATGCGCGGCGGTTATCGGCCAAGATCAACCTCATTCCCTATAACATCGTCGAGGGTCTGGAATGGTCGCGTCCGGCGCGTCAGCGTCAGGAAAACTTCCTTGGCATTCTGCGTCGACACGGCGTGGTCGCGACTCTCCGACGCGAAAAAGGCCACGACATCGAGGCCGCCTGCGGACAATTGCGTCTCCAAAGCGTGCGGGCCGAGGGCGAGTCGACTGTTCCTTAGGTAGAACGGGCCAGCGCCTCGTGCACGCCCGCGACCGCCATTCCGCCTTCGCCGACCGCCGCGGCGCAGCGCTTGACCGAACCGGAGCGGACGTCGCCGGCGGCGAAAATTCCTGGCACACTCGTCTCGAGCGCAGCCGGTCGATATTTGTTCTCGCGCCAGCGGGGTGCATCTGCCACCGCATTGCCGGTGAGGATGAATCCCTTCTCGTCGCGCAGGATCTCCCCCGGCAGCCAGCTCGTACACGGTTTCGCCCCGATCATGGAAAAGATCGCGGGCGTTTTCACCAGGCGACGCTCGTTCGTCTCGGTATTTTCCAGCTCGACCTGTTCGAGGATTTTGTGACCGATCATTTTGCGAATCTCCGTCCGGTAGAGGATTTCGATGTTCGGACAGGTCTCGACCCGGCGGGCGAGATACTGCGACATGCTGGCGGAGAGATCTTTCCCCCTAACGACAAGCAAAACCTTGGCGGCGCCTTCGGAGAGGAACATCGCCGCCTGCCCGGCGGAATTTCCCGCGCCGGCGACGATCACGGTGGCGCCGCGACAGAGCTGGCCTTCGAGCGCGGTCGCCGCGTAGTACACGCCCGAGTTTTCGAATTCTTCGCGGTTTTCCGCATCGAGCCGGCGGTAATCCGCTCCGGTTGCGATCACGACACTTTTGGCGCGCAGGGTTCCGAAGCAGCCTTCGATCTGGAGACTCGCGCGATATACTTCCTCTTCATGCAATGCGAGTGAAAGGGCCTGCGAAGGGGTGGAAAACTTCGCACCGAAACGATAGGCCTGAAGTTGGGCCCGATAGGTCAAATCGCCACCCGAGACACCGGTCGGAAAGCCAAAAAAATTCTCGATCAATGATGACGACCCGGCCTGGCCGCCGGGAGCGTAACTTTCCAGGACGACGGTGTGCAGTCCTTCCGAAGCGGCATAAACCGCTGCGCCAAGACCGGCCGGGCCGGCACCGACAATCGCAAGGTCGCAAAAAATCTCGTTCTCGTCATTGGCCGCGAGCGGCCTGAGGAGCCCGGCGATCTGGGCCACTTCGCGAAGCGAAGGATGACGCCAGCGGGTGCCGGTGGCGGTGATCAGGGCGGGCAGATCGCGACTCGTTAGGTTAAAGCGCTCTGCCAGCATCCGGCCATCGTCGGTTTCGAACTCGATCAGCCGATGCGGCACATGGTTTTTCGTGAGGAAATCGTGGAGTAAATGCCCTTCGCGCGAATCGCGATGAGCGATGAGGCGATAGCCGGCGAATTCGCGATCCCGCATCAGACGCCGCCGGCGCATGATGAAGGCATTGACGATCGGTTCCGAAACTCCTGGCAACTCCGCCAGCGCCCGTCGCAGTTTCTCCGAGGGAACCTGCAGGATTTCCACCTCTTCCGATTTCACCCGGGCGCTCGCAATTGCCGAGGTGCCCTGCAACATCGCGAGATCGCCGATGAAATCACGCGGTCCCGGTGTTCCCAGAATTTGCTCCGTCTCCTCGCGCTTTTCGAAAACCTCGACCTCGCCGCGCAGGATCACGGTCAGGCCCAGGTCGCGCTGGCCCGCCTTGAAGATCATTTCGCCGCGCTGCAGTGTGCGGCGTTCGCCTAACGGGTCGAGCAGCGCGAGCTGGCGGTCGTCGATCTTGGGAAAAGCCTCGCGCTCGGTATCGCGATAGAAGCGTTCGTCCTCTTCCTCCGTCGGCGGCATAGAGGAGTTTAATGAAATGGGCCCGACCGGCAAAACCTGGTTTACTGGTCCAATCGGCCGGCGCGCGAAATCTTTTGCACCCTTCGGCAAGCTGGCCTAGATAACGAACATGGCCGAGCGCGATTCCGAACGGGCTTGGGATGAGTACGACTGGGAACGGTTTCTCCAGCAGCAGGACAAGAAGACGGAGAAATACATGGAGCTGCTCGAGAAATACATCGACCACCCGCAGCGCGATGAGATTGTCGCCCGGGAAATGGGCTGGTGTCACTTCCGAGATGAGCGAAGGGAAGATTGGCAGGAAGAGGAGATGTCCTTCGAAGAGGAAGGGGAAGAAGAGCCAAACCTCGATCTCTTTTCTCAAGGGACGGAAAGCTTCGAACAGCATGTGCTCTACCGCTCGGCCTTTGCCCTGACGGTCTGGATCGATCAGCTTTTCGACGCCTCGGCGGCGTTACAGAACAACCCAACCGCGGTCAGACTCGCTACTCACTGTGCCCTCGCCGCGGCCAAACTCGCCGCTGCCCTGAGCGACGAGGAAGCGGAAGAACTCGGGATGACGATCGCCTATCTTAAACGGGCGTTGAAGGCGATTACGATTGCGATGGATGCCGCCCGGCAGCTGGGCGAGCACAAGGCGCTCACGCGTGTCCAGCAATCCGCCCTCCACCAGCGCCTTTTCCAGGTGCGTGACGGGATCATTTTCCTCATGGGAGAATTCCGCGGCGAATGGATGCGCCGCCACGGCTCCGAAGGTTTTCGGAGTTGAATGAATCGGGACCGTTCCCGTCCAAAAGTTGACGCGGAAGCGACGGCGGCCGAAGCCGATGTGCCGGAGCCGGAACTGGTGAAACGGGCCCAGGCCGGCGACACCGGGGCCTTCGACGAACTCGTTAGTCGCGCCCGTGCCCGTGTCTACGGTATGATTTATAACATGGTCCATAACGAGCAGGATGCCTGGGATCTTGCTCAGGAGAGTTTCCTCAAAGCCTGGAAGTCAATCGGACGCTTTCGGGGGCAAGCTTCTTTTCACACCTGGATCTATCGCATCGTGATGAACGTGACGATCGATTGGCTGCGAAAAAGGCAGATTAAAGGCGGCGGCGCGGAGTTCGACGATACCATCCAGGTGAAGGAGATCGATCCCGCCTCCCGCACTGTTCCCCATTCGGCTGCTCTCCCCCACGAGCGGATGGAGCACGAGGAAATCCGGCGCCGGATCGAAGCCGCGATTGCCCAGCTGACGCCGGAACATCGCGCAGTGATTCTGATGAAGGAAATCGAAGACATGCAATATCATGAAATTGCGGAGTCGTTAGGCTGCTCCATCGGCACAGTCATGTCGCGGCTCTTTTACGCCCGGAAAAAATTGCAGCACCTGTTACGAGATGTTTATGAAAACGTTTGAAGAAAAGTGGACGGCCTGGGTCGATGGCCGGTTGAGCGAGACCGAGCGGACTGAATTCGAAGCGACGCTCGCCGATCGTGCCGCGGCCGAAGCCGAGAAACTCGAAGTGCAAAAGCTGGGAGCGCTGCTCAGGGAAGAATTGCAGCCACTTCCGATGGGGAACGAGGAATTTTTCCACCACCAGCTCCGCACCCGAATCGCGGCGGAAGCGAGGTCCCCGGTGGCGGAAGGCCGACCGGGGTTGCGTGAGAGCTGGTGGACGATTCGTCGGCTTGTCTGGACCGGTCTGACATCGCTGGCAATCTTTGCCCTCTGCACCTTCTTCGTTCTACGTGAAGAACCGGCCTCGGATCAATCGCAGTACCTCACCCAGATCCTGAACGCGAAGGTGGATCCGAGCATCAGCCCCTACGCGACGGTTTCTATTTTCCAGACCAAACAGGACCGGGTCACCGTCCTCTGGGTGGATGGCTTGAAATCGCTCCCGGCCGACTACGCCGCGAAATAGATGATGCGTTGTGCTCTCCTCGTTCTTCTCGGGTTGCTGGTGTCGTTAGGCGCGCAGCCGGCGGAGGCGCGGAGAAACCGGCGGGTCTGGAGTGGATTGGTCATGGCGAGCAACCGGCCGCATCCGATGCCGGCGGCGCCGCGGCCGATGCATCAGCTACACGCCACGCTTCAACGCACCTTTGGCTACAACCAGTTTGAAGTGATTGGCCAATCGCATCGCATCCTGCGCAACGGCCAGGGGGATTGGCTGGCGGCGAGCAAGCATTTTTCACTGCACGTCGATACCCGCGGGGTGACGCGAGACGGCTATCGGGTGCACTTGAAGTTGTACCAGGACCGGCAAATCTTGCTCGAAACCGACGCCACCCTGAGCCAGAGCAGCCCGCTCGTGATCCGCGGGCCCCAGGTGGGCTCCGGGCAGTTATTGCTCCTGCTCGTCGCGCAATAGATCGAGGCGCGAGGCGGAAACATTGCAGAGCCGGTGGCGTGGCGTTAAATGACGCATGCGTTTTCTGCTCTTTGCCTTGCTCTTTTTCATCCTTTTTTCCTCTCTGCGGGCTGAAAACAAATTCAGTTTTACCGGGACGCCGGGAAAGCTTCCCAAGGAAGTGCAGCCGACGCGCTATGCCCTGCGGATCGAGCCGGACCTCGAGAAGCTGACCTTCACCGGCTCGGCCATTATCTGGATCGAGGTGAAAAAGCCGGTCACGAAACTGGTGCTCAACGCTCTCGAGCTCGAGATTGCGTCCGTCACGGTCGACGGGCGTCCGCTGCCGAAAAAATCGATCCGGATGGAGGCCAAAGAGCAGACCCTGACGCTGGATTTGCCTAACGAACTCAAGGCTGGCTCCTGGCAGCTGGCGATCCGTTTCAGCGGCCGGATCAATCCCCAGGGCCAGGGTCTTTTCTACGCGTCTTATCAGGAGAAAGGGACGAACAAAAAAAAGATGATGCTCGGCACCCAGTTCGAAGCGACCGACGCGCGCCGGATGTTTCCCTGCTGGGACGAACCGACCTTCCGCGCCAGCTTTCAGCTCACCGCTGTCCTGCCAAAGAACTTCGTCGCGGTCTCAAACATGCCAATCGAGCAGGAGAGACCAGTGGTAGCCAGAGGCGGTGGCCCCGGCACCGCGGAAACAAAGGAAGTCCGCTTCGCCAAAACACCTTCCATGTCGAGCTATCTCCTCGTTCTCTGCGCCGGCGAACTGGATGCGATCGAAGCCAAGGAGCACGGCGTGCAGCTGCGCGTCTTCGCGACGAAAGGAAAAGCGGAGATGGGGCGCTACGCACTCGAGAGCGCGGCGAAAATTCTCGATTACTACAACGATTATTTCGGCGTGCCGTATCCCTTGCCGAAGCTTGACCTGATCGCAGTGCCGGGGGGATTCGGCGGGGCGATGGAGAACTGGGGCGGGATCACCTTTTACGAATCAGCGCTTCTCTTTAATCCCGAAGTGTCATCCATCGAGACAAAACAGGACATCTTCGCGGTCGTGGCGCACGAGATGGCCCACCAATGGTTTGGGAATCTTGTCACGATGGCATGGTGGGACAATCTTTGGCTCAACGAAGGTTTCGCTTCCTGGATGGGCACGAAGTGCACCGATCATTTCAACCCGGAATGGAACGAATGGTTTCGCCGCAACGTTCAGCGCGATCCGAGCCGGCGAATTGGCTTCTCAAAAGATATCGCCATGCAGTCCGACGCTCGCCCCACCACTCATCCGGTGCAGCATCCGGTCGCAACTGAAGCCGAGGCCGGGAATGCCTTTGATGAGATTACTTATCGTAAGGGCGGCGCCATCATTCGCATGATCGAGAGCTTTCTTGGCGAAGATGTTTTTCGCGATGGGATTCGTAAATACATCACGGCCCACAGCTATTCCAACACAACCACGACCGATCTCTGGCAAGCGCTGGGCGATGCTTCCGGCAAACCCATCGGCGAAATCGCGCGGGGCTGGACAGAGCAACCCGGTTTTCCCCTCGTGCAGGTGGAGCGAGCCGGATCGAGGATCAAACTTAGCCAGGAACGGTTCACGGTTCATTTCGCCAATCCTCCCCCCGGGGCATGGCAGGTCCCGCTCACTTATGCGACCGAGGCGCAGGGAGGCTCGAAGAGTTTTCTCCTGCGCGAGACCAGGGCGGAATTGCCCGACGAGCTGGCGAGCGACCGCGCGATCAAGTTCAACGTGAGCAACGCCGGCTACTATCGGGTGCAATACGACGAGACCTCCTGGAAGTTGCTCCTCGGTCAGGTCGAGAAGTTTTCCCAGGCGGACCGGGTCGATCTGCTCACCGACGCCTGGGCCTTCGTGGAGGCGAACCGTCGCCCGCTCTCCCATTATCTCGAGCTAGTCAACCTGATGCTGAAAGACGATCAACTCGCGGTTTATGACCAGGTCATCGACACTTTCGCCTTCATCAACCGGCTCCTCGCAGAGGATGCCGCACGGCCGCATTTTCAATTAAAGGCCCGCACTCTTTTGCGCCCCGCCTTCGACCGCGTCGGCTGGGAACCGAAAACGGGCGAGCCGCTCGAACGCGCTTTGCTGCGCACGTCGTTAATTCGCGGGCTCGGGGTCTTGGACGACTCCGATATCGTTGCCGGTTGCCGTGCCCGCTTCGAGCGTTACCTGAAAAATCGCGCGTCCGTGTCGCCCGATCTGCGCCCCGTCATCTTCAGGGTGGTCGGTCGTTATGCCGACGCCAAAACGTGGGAAAAACTGCACCAGCTTGGATTGAAAACGACGAGCGTGGAAGAAAAGCAATACCTTTACGGAGCGCTCGCCAGCGCGGTCGATCCCTCGCTCCTTCCCCAAACCATGGCGATTGCCCTGACCGATGAATTGACCGCAAGTCGCGCCGCTTTTCTCCTCCCCTTCGCCGCCCGCTATGGCGAACATCCGGAGCTCGTCTGGGAGTTCGCGCAGGCGCACATGAAGGCGCTGCTTGCGAAACAGGATGCGCTTGGGATCGACAGTTTCGCCCCTGGCCTCTTCACCTTTTACGCCGAGCCGGAAAAGGCGGAATTGCTCGAAAAATATGCTAAGGAAAACCTGCCGCCCGCGGCCAGCCGGGCGGTCGCGAAGGCGGTCGAGGAGATCGGCTTTCGAGCCGAGTTCAAAGCGCGGCTCATTCCGCAATTGAAGAGCTGGGCCGGGGAAGAATCGCGCTAGAAAATCGGTCGTTTTTCCTGAACGAGATGTGCTTCCGCTTCGGCCGCTTCCAGCTTTAGGAACTGTGCCCGGCGCCAGCCGACCATCGCCTGGCTGAGGAGGAAAAATGCCAGAATCCCAAACCAGATCGATTGCCACCAGAGGGCGATGAGCCCCAGCCCAATCGCGCCGGCGATTCCGACGCCGGAGGCGATGAAGAGACTGCGGATTTGGCCTAACGGGAACCAAAGCAAGGCGCGCAAAATCTGGCCGCCATCGAGCGGGTAAACCGGAAGAATGTTAAAAATGAGCAGGCCAACATTAATCCACCAGAGCTTGCCAAGGAGTTTGTAGGCATCCGGATTGGAGTAGGACATTCCCGCACTGAAGGCAATATGGGCGGCAAAGCTGAGAATCGGTAAAAGAAGGAGGTTTACGAGGGGCCCGGCGGCGATGCTCCAGAGCATGGCCCCAGCCCGCTGCGGTGGCCTAACGAATGCGATTCCCCCTAACGGCCAGAGCACGATCTGGTTCGCCTCTCCGCCGACCTGACGGCAGGCGAGAGCGTGGCCAAACTCGTGCATCGTGACGAGGGCAAAGAGGCCGAGGTAAAGCCACACGGCCCAGACCGGAGAGGAAAACATCGAGCGCCAAATCTGCACTTCGTAGATCGCGACGAGGAACCAGGACCAATGCAAAAAGACATCGATCCCCGCAACGCGGAAGAGACGAATCGAACCACCCTGAGTTGGCATGACGAAAGATAGCGCGGGCTCCCGAACGACGCACCAACCGATCCTGTTGTCGCCGGGGGGTGACCCGCTGGGGTTGGTCGCGGCTAAATGTCCTCTCCTCAAGCGGCCTCGAACCGCGGAAACGATTTACAGCACCGGTTCGGACTCGTTATGCGGCGGCAGGAGCAAACGCATCGGCAGCATCGGCGATTCGTAGAAGCCGTGTTTGCGGAAGAAATTTTGCGAGCGCAGCTCCGGCCGGTCGGTCAGGAGGGTGATCCGGCGGAAATTCTTCTGGCGGGCGAAATTGATTGCATAATCGAGCAACATCGAGCCGTAACCCTCGCCCCGGTATTCCTTATGGATCACCAGGTCTTCGAGCAGAATGACAAAACCGCCTTCGGCCGTGCTGATGGTGAAGAGCAGGTTGATCATCCCAACGATGGTATGATCCCGGCGCAGGACAAAAACACGTCCTCGGTTTGGCTGTTCGAAAATAAGGCGCAACCCGCGCAATTGTTTTTCCCTGTCGGGACGGAAATCGCTCTCTTCGGCAAACAACTCGCCCAGGAGCACGGAAAGCTCGTCCAAGTCCTCCGCGATCGCTGGCTGGATGACGACGTTGTCCATCGCAAAATGGTTATTCCACAATCGGCCGCGCGAGGCAATCCTGTAGCGTTGACAAAGCAGTCGCCTCTCCTAGAGTAGGGCCTCCGTTCCCCGGTCTTTCCTATGAAGCGCACTCTACAGCGATCGAAGCGGACTCGGAAGCAGCAGCACGGGTTCCGTGCCCGAATGAAGACAAAAGGCGGCCGCGCCACCCTGGCGCGGCGGCGTCAGCGCGGGCGCAAGCGGCTTTTGCCGAAGGGCGCGGAAGTGCACTTCGCCCGGCACACCAAAGCCGGGTAACCGAGCGTCGGGTCGCCCAACTTACTTGTATCCCGAGTCGGCGAAGCGCGATGACCTCTCAAGCGTGGTGCCAGGTATCCAGCGGAACCTAACGATTCAACTCTTCGAGCGGCCCGGCGTATCCAGTCAGCTCCAGGTAACCATGCCCGCGGACCGGTTTGGTTCCCCGGGTTCCAAGAAGATCGAAGGCACCCTCCCAGTAGATCAGCGGAGGCAGGACCAGCTCCTGATCTCGAAGAATCGGATCGATCGTGAAATCGAGCCCCGCCTTTGGCACCTCGATCCGCCAGGCGACGGGATAGTTCGCTTTCGTCGCGGCACTTTTCCAAAACGCCCGCGGCTTCATCCTGAAATCGGCACTTGTTAGGGGAACCGCCCGGCCGTCGGCGCGAACGAAGGTGCCGCTCGAAGCTGGATCGGCCGCGCCGTTTTTCAGGCGCATTTGGTAGAGCATCAGCTCGCTCCCGTCATCAAACTGGGCCGAGACCCAGTTCCAGCCGACCTGTCCCGGCGCGAGCTGATTGGTCGCCCATTCGTGATCGAACCAGCTCGCGCCGCCGAGCGAAAAATTTTTTCCCGCTAGACGGAGCCGACCCTCGCTTCGCAACCGGGTGATCGAATAGTAGTGCGAGGCATGACCCGCTTCGGTCGCTTTTTCGCTCACTCCATTTGCGCCATGGATCACCGGCGGTTTCTCCGGAACTAGGTCGAGTTCCAGTCGCGTTCCGTCTCCCTCGGCGACGAGCTCAAAGGAGCCGTCGCTCTTCATCCGCAGCCTCCAGGGATCAATCCACGCAATCTGCTCGCCGCGCGTAAAGCCGGCGTCGTTGAAACTGCCGCGACTGGTTTTTGCGAAGAAACGAAATTTCTCACCCTGCTCATCGGTGATCGTGAAGTGGGCAAACTTCAGATCGTCGACCACGAAGCGCGACGTCGTGCCACCGCGTTCGCCAGGCGGGCGAATACCCTGGCGAAAGAAGGTCAGCTCGTAGCCGAAGCGGCGTCCCCGTTCGCTCGTCAGGTTGCCGGTGAAATACCACCACTCTGTCTTGAAATTCTCGTGTAGTTGATGATCGCGCGGGAATTGATAATTCCAGCCGGGCTCGGCCACCTCCCAGCCGGCGGCGACGCTAAGCAGTCCAAGTGCGGCCGGCAACCAACTCCCGGTTTTCATTCGCTCCGCACCGCCTCCGCCACGTTGAGCCTCCCGGCGCGCCAGGCGGGAATGCATCCGGCGATCACCGCCGCGGCAATGATCCAGAGCGGCGTCCAGGCCAGGGAGAGCCAGGGAAACGCGAGCCGGATCGTCCACCCGAAATAAGCGCGGTTGATCACGCCGGTGAGGACGAGCGCGAGGCAAAGACCGGAGGCAATTCCCACCATGCTCGCGAGCAAACCGATCATCCCACTTTCCCAAAGCAGGAGCCGCCGAATTTGCCCGCCCGACGCCCCGATCGAACGCAGCACACCCAGCTCGCGCGAGCGCTCCGCCACCAGCGTCGTTAGGCCAAGGAAGATTCCCGCCACCGCCACCACGACCGCGATCGACCGCAAGACGTAGGTGACGGCGAAGGTTTGATCGAAGACCTCAAAAATGCGGGCGCGCAGCGAGCGATTCGAATAGATCGAGAACTCTCCGCGGTTACTGAAGCGGCCGCGAAATTCCTCCGTCAGCTTTTCCGTCGAGGCGGCTTTCCGAAGAAAAACGCCAACGCTGTTTATCCGGTTGTCCTTCCACCAGTGGAGGAAATTTTTCCCGCTCAGGAGAACTGTGCCCTGGTCGCTCGTGTAATCATAATAGACCCCGGCGATCGGAAACCGCTCCAACCCCGCCGGCGTGGGGAGCGCGAGGTTGTCGCCCTGCGAGAGATGATGGTGGCGGGAGAAACTCTCGGAGACGAGCACGCACGGCTCGCGGTAGAACCGCCGCATGATCGAATCGTTCCCGCCGTGGAGGAAACGCAGGTTGCGACGATTGCTCCCCCGGACAACTGCAAGGGAGATCGTCTCGTTGCGAAACGGCACTTCGAAATGCCGAAAGGTATCGACTGCTTCCACCGCCGGATGCTTTTCGAGAAAGCGGATCGCGTCCAGCGGCATGAAGGAGGTCGGACCGACGACTTCATTCGCGGCCGGACCGATGAAAAGATCGGCCACGAGGGTTTGGTTGATCCAGTCGTTCACGGTTTCGCGAAAAGAAAAAACCATCACCGCCACGCCGACCGTCATCGCCACCGCGGCGGCGAGTGCGGCGACCGTAATCGAATTACGGAGAAGCGCTCGCCTCAGATTTTGCGAGGCGAGACGCCGCTCGGGAGCGCGCCCTTTCCAGCCACGGCTGAATCGAGAGATCGCTTCCGGAACGAGGAGCGAAAATCCAGCGAGAACAAAAAACGCGGCGCCGAAGCTGATCCAGCGCGGCCCGAACTTGAGCGCGAGCAGGGAAAGCAAAGCTGCGCAGAAGAGGATCGCCAGACCGGCGAGGAGCCAGCCGGGCGACAGACGGGCCGAGCGTTCGATGCGCCCGCCGTGATGAAGCGCCTGCACCGGGTCGCTCGTCGCCGCCTGCTGCGCCGGCAACCAGGCGGCGAGCAGGACCGAAGAGAAGCCAAGGACAAACGCACTGAGCCAGATCCACGGCGCGAGAACGATCGCGCGCACGCTGAGCAAAATATAGAGCGATGAGATCGTCTCTGTGACGGTGCCGACCAGGATTTGAGCGAGGAAATAACCGCCGATCATCCCGAGCCCGATCCCGATCATGCCCAACGCGGCCGCTTCCGCGAGAAAGAGCGCGCGAATTTCGTTCCGGGTCACGCCTAACGACCGCAGAATCCCGATCTCGCTCCGGCGCCGCACGACCGAAGCCTCAATTGTGTTGTAGATGAGAAACATCCCGACGAGAAGCGAGACCAGACTCATGGCCGCAAGGTTGAGCTGAAACCCGGAGAGCATCTTTTCCACTTCGGCGCTCCGGCGGGCGGGGGGCGCGACGGTTACATTTGCGGGGAGAAATTTCTTCATCGCGGCCGAGAGCTTTTCCGCGCTGGTGCCCTTCGTTAGGCGGAGCGAGATCGAATCGAGTGTGCCGCTGCGAGCGAGAAGTTCCTGGGCCCAGCCGATGTCCATCACGGCGAAGTGCGGATCGGCATTCGCTACTTCACCTTCAGTCCGGAAGATGAAACCAACGGTCAGCGACCCGGTGCTGCCGTTGAGCTGAATCCTGAGCGAGTCGCCTTCGCGCAGGCGATGCTCGCGGGCAAATTGCTCGCTCAAGGCAATTGTCCGCGGCTCCCGGAGCCATTTTTGCAGGTCGAAAGTTTCGCCGCCGAAATCGGTGAGCTGGAAAGTCCGAAACGCTTCATTTGTGAAAATGTCGATCCCAAGAAGATTAAGATATTCTCCGGGGAACTGCGGCAGACTAACGAATCCTTCGACGATGGGAGTCGCGGCTGCGATGCCAGGCTGAGCGGCGATCCGCGGAACGAGCGAATCCGGCAGATCTCCTCCCGGCGCGTCGACCTCGAGTTGCGCCTTTCCGGCGACGAGATCGACGCTCGCTTCGAAGGCGCGATTCGCGCTGTGATTCGCCACCTGGATCGCAAGGTAAAGCGCAACCCCAAGTGCAACGCTAGCGACGTTCAGGCTCGCGAGAAGCGGATGCCGGGCGAGATAACGCAAAACGTGCCAGCGAAAGATGCGGAGATACTGCCGGAACATCAGCTGGCAGGCAGAGGTTGGGTGGCGAGAGGATCAAGAAAAGCGATGAGCGCGTCCCGCATCAGCAAACAGGAGAAGCGCACCATGGCAGATGTTCGCTCGCATGGCATTCCTGTCGAGAGCCGGGCCGGATTCGGCGTCCTTCGTCCCGGGATAGAAATCGTTGAAAGCGAAGAAGACCCTGTTACCGATCTACCGAATGAGTAACACAATTACGATTCGGATGACAAAACCCCTCGCGGCCTGGCTGCAGAAAAACGCGGCGCAGACCGGCATGTCGCAAGGCCAGATCGTCCGAGAACAACTCGTGCTGGGAAATGATCGAGGAAGGTCTCATCCGGCTCGCTTTTCATTGCGCCGATCATCTCCCACAACTCGCTGCTCTGGCGAAGCGCTATCGCGACCGTAAACCGGACCCGGCGAACCTTTGCCTCATCCGCATGAGCGAGCTGCATCCGAGGCACTGCATCATCACCGTCGACAAGGACTTCCACGTCTATCGCCGGAACGAGCGCGAAGTCATCCCACTCATCGCGCCGCCGGAGAAGTAGGATAACAGGGACGCTGGCTGTCAACGCCTAACGGCTACTTCTTCTTGCCTTCGCCAGGGCGATAGTCTTCCTCCGCGGCCTGGAAGGCTTTCTCCAAGCCGACCAGGTCTTCGCCCGGACGGAAGCTGTCGAAGGCTTCGGATTCGCGGCGCAGTTCTTCTTCGGAATAGTTGGCCGCCTTGATCGAGAGGCCGATGCGGCGCTCGACTTTATCGACCTTGATCACGCGGGCTTCGACTTCCTGGCCGACCTTGAGCACGTCTTTCACCTTGGCGACGTGGTCTTCGCTCAACTGCGAGATGTGGACGAGGCCGTCGATCTCATCCTGCAACTGCACGAAGGCGCCGAAGCTGGCGAGTTTGGTGACTTTGCCCTTGACCAGATCGCCGATCTTGTATTTCTGATCGATATTTTTCCACGGATCGTCGCTCAGTTGTTTGATGCCGAGACTGATCCGCTGGTTGGTCTTGTCGATGTCGATCACTTCGGCTTCGACTTCATCGCCTTTTTTGAAGACCTCCATCGGGTGATTGATCTTGCGGGTCCAACTGAGATCGGAGACGTGAATCATGCCGTCGATGCCATCTTCCAGTTCCACGAACGCGCCGTAGGCGGTCATGTTGCGGAGGTGACCTTTGACCCGGCTACCAATGGTGAACTTCTTCTCGATCTCGTCCCACGGATTGGGCTCGAGCTGGCGCAGGCCCAACGAAATTTTTTGTTCTTCCTTATTCACGCCGAGCACGATGGCTTCAACCTCCTGCCCGACGGTGAGGATGTCAGACGGGCGCATAATGCGCTTGGTCCAGGAAAGCTCGGAAACGTGAATAAGCCCCTCGACGCCGTCTTCGAGTTCCACAAATGCCCCGTAGGGAACGAGGTTGGTGATCTTGCCTTTGACCTTCTGCCCGGCGGGGAAGCGTTCTTCGATCTGATCCCAAGGGTTTTTCTGGGTTTGCTTCAGGCCTAACGACACTCGCTCCTTCTCTTTGTTGATATCGAGGACGAGGACTTCGAGCGGCTGGCCGACCTTGAGCAGCTCGCTCGGATGACCGAGCCGGCCCCAAGTCATGTCGGTAATGTGAAGAAGCCCGTCCATGCCGCCAAGGTCGATAAAAGCGCCGAAATCGGTCAGATTCTTCACCGAGCCCGAGACGATGTCGCCGACCTTGACGCTTTCGAGGAACTTCTGTCGTTTTTCGCTTCGCTCCTGCTCGATCAATTCGCGCCGGCTGAGGACGACGTTTTTTCGGTCATCGTTGATCTTGACGATCTTGAAGTCGTAGGTGTTGCCGACGAACTGCTGGAGGTCGCGCGGCGGGACGATGTCGATCTGCGAGGCGGGGAGAAACGCTTCGACGCCGATGTTGACCATGAGCCCGCCCTTGACGACTGACTTCACCTTGCCCTTGATCAACCCATCCCCGGCGAAAACCTGGGCAATCTTATTCCAGTTCTGTCGGTAGGCGGCTTTTTCTTTCGAGAGAACGACCATGCCTTCATCGTTCTCGAGGCGCTCGAGGAGCACTTCGACTTCGTCGCCCACTTCGAGCGACTCGATATCGTCAAACTCCAAGATGGGAATAACGCCTTCTGATTTGTAGCCGATATCTACCAGGACCTCGCGCGGCCGGATCTCGAGGATGCGTCCCTTGACGATGCTGCCCTCCCGGAAGTCTTTCATCGACTTCGACATCAAATCCTGCATTTGCATCATAAACGGTACGATCTCCTCCCGAGGCGGGCATTCTTGGTTGAAGCTGCGGCGATTATCGGCGCGGCTCCCGCAGAAAGGGGAAGGAACGTAGTCACTTTCTCGGGCGCGGTCAACTGGGTGCAGAAGGGGTTTGCTACCCCCGCGCGGGCGGCCCATAGTTGGGGCCGTTATGAGTTGGAGCATCAGCGAGGCATTAACCGATCCGGCGATTCGCGAGCCAATCGCCTTTCGTTCGGAGTTCAAGTTCCGTCTCCGGGATATTCCCACCGAGATCACGGTCCGTTTTTATAATCCGATTGCCTCCAGCAAGGTCGTAGTCCGGCAAAGTCACACCGTCTCGATCCCAGGCCTCGATTGGCAAGCGAAGGGGGAATGCGAGGACGAGACGCAGGACGGCGAGGTGCTGCAAAGCGTGGTGTGCGAGTTCACCCGCGCCTACAACGCTGCGGTCGAGAAAGGAATGAAACCCGATCCGTCGTGGCTGAAACCGAATCCGAATTTTTGTTAGGACGCCGCGGGATTCCCATGAAAAGAGTGCTCCTTGCCCTGCTTGCGGTCGGCTTCCTGCAGGCGTCGGTGCGCGCCGCTTCACCGGCAGAGGAGAAAGTCGCCCAAGCGATCAAAGGGGAGGGAATATCAGTCGTCCACCTTTGGGCGCCGTGGTGTGGAAATTGTAAATCGGAACTGAAGAGCGGTGGCTGGACCAGGATGGCGAAGGATAATCCGGCAGTGAGATTTTATTTCGTGTCGGTTTGGGCGGGTGGCGATGACGGACGGGCGCTTCTCGCCGCGCAAAATCTCCCGGAACAGCCAAACGTGATCGTCCTGGCCGATCCTGGGCCGCGCGGGGCCGGCCGGATCACGTCATTTCTGGGGTTACCCTTTGGCTGGATTCCCAGCACCTGGGTGTTCAAAGGCGGCAATCTTTTTTACGCGCTCAACTACGGCGAGATTCATTTCCCGATGCTCCAGCAGATGATCGTGGACAGCAAAGCGGAATGGTAAACGCGCTTCGCCCGAGCGACGGCGAAATTGCAGTTGCCAGCGCGGGGGCGCTGTTGCATCTTCCACGTCCCGCTGGGCCAGTGCGGCCGGCGCTTTTACCCTATGGCGAACACGACTGAACTAGTGCCCGAGTTGCTCGAGGCAGGGGTCCATTTCGGGCACCAGACGAAGCGCTGGAATCCGAAGATGAAGCCCTACATTTTTGAGCGGCGCAATGCCATCTACATCATCAATCTCGATGAGACCGTAAAGCAACTGCAGCGCGCGACAGACTTTCTGCAGGAGGTGGCGCAGCGCGGGGGCAAGATTCTTTTCGTTGGCTGCAAGAAACAGGCGCAGGAAGCGGTCAAGGAGGCTGCGCTTGCCTGCGGACAATTTTACGTAAACCAGCGCTGGCTTGGTGGTACCCTGACCAATCTCGCGACCATCCGCAAAAGCATTGGCCGGCTCAAGTTCATCGAGGAGATCGAGGCTTCCCCCGATTATAAGAAGATGGGCAAGCAGGAGCTGGCGGCGCTCAATCGGGAAGCGGCCAAACTGCGTCGCAATCTCGAGGGGATTCTTGAAATGTCGCAGCTTCCCGATGCGCTGATCATTATCGACACGACCCGCGAGCAAAACGCGGTCAATGAAGCGCGCCGCCTCGGGATCCCGACGGTGGCGATTGTTGACACCAACGCCGATCCTGACGTGATCGACTACCCGATTCCCGGGAACGACGACGCTATCCGCGCGATTCGAGTGATGCTCCAGAAGCTGGTGGACGCGATTGTCTCGGCCAGCAGCGAAGCGCGCCTGCGCGAGGAAGTAGAAATGGCCGGCGTTTCGGCCTAACGAATTCGCGAGACCGGATCTCGCACGGCGACCGGCATGTTCCGGGGCCCAGGAAATGTTTTATGGCAACAACAATGGAAATCGATCCTCAACTTGTTAAACAACTGCGCGAAAGGACCAACGCTGGTTTCATGGATTGCAAGCGCGCCCTGGCCGAAGCCGGGGCCGACCTGGGCAAGGCGGAAACCATCTTGCGGACCAAGGGAATTGCCAGTGCGAGCAAGAAATCTGCGCGCGCGACGAAGGAAGGCATCGTCGCTTCCTACATTCACCTGCAGGGCAAAGTCGGCGTGCTCGTGGAAGTGAATTGCGAGACCGATTTCGTGGCGAAGAACGAAGGGTTCCGCGCATTCGTGAAGGACATCACTCTCCACATTGCCGCGGCCCAGCCGCTCTATGTCAGTCGCGATCAGGTCCCGGCCGAAACCGTCGAGACCGAGCGGGCGATCTACTCCGCCCAGGTGAAAGGGAAACCGGAAAACGTGGTCGCCAAGATCGTCGACGGGAAGCTGGAAAAATTCTACAGCACGGTCTGCCTCCTCGAACAGGGTTTCATCAAGAATCCCGACCAGACGATCAAGGAGTTGGTCGCGTCAAAAATTGCCGAGATCGGCGAAAATATCGTCATCCGGCGCTTCACCCGGTATTCGGTCGGCGAACCGATCGGGAACGAGCCGGCCGCCGGCTCCGCTCCGGTCGAGTAGCCCAGCGATTTTTGAGAAACAGAAAACCCGCCCAACCGGCGTTCGCACGTCGGCGGGCGGGCCCTCGCAGTCGAAGCTCGTTAGTCGTTAGGGACTGGTCGGCGGCACCTCGGGAATAAAGGTGAAGGGGGGCACGAGCGGAAGCGCGGGCGGCGGTCCTACCGCCGGAGCGGCTTCCTCCTGCGCGACATTTTTGTCCGCGAAAATATCCTTCCCGTCCTTCCCGTCGTAGACCTGACCGACCGATGTGGTCCGCCCCGTGGGCCCGAAGGCGGCGACTTGTGCGATCGAGAACGGCTCCCGTTGCAGGCTCGCGGGATGCCACTTTAGCATGATGTAACGACCGGTGATTTCCGAGAAATTAACTGCGGCTCGGCCCTCCCCCGTGCTTGCAACCGAGCCCACTGGTTGTAACCCATTGACGCTTTCCTGGCTGATGTGAATGGAAGCCGGCAGATCGGCACTTTGAGATAGATTCGCGATCTTTTGCACATCAGAATCGTTAGGCGAAGTTTGCGGGACGGATTGCAGAACGTAAAACTCGACGGTCCCTGGCTGCGCCGCGTAAACCGCGGAAAGGCGGGTCAGGCTGCGTTCCTGGCCGAGGTCGATCACGGTGGTGGGGCTGGCGTCGCCAGGGGCGAACTGGTAGGCCGTGGCCGGCTGGTCATCAAGCATGTTGTTCGCCTGAGTGAGGTTGCCGGAAGAAGCGTAAAGTGCACGTGCCCGCGCGTGAACCTCGCTGAAGTTGAAATTGATGAGAGCGAAGTCCGCTGTCTCCTCTTCAAAGCTCATCTTGCTTGGCCGAGGCATGGTGAAATCCGAGAGGGCGGGGGTTGCGAAAATTCCCAGAGCGGCGATCCGGCCCGCCTTGGTCGCGTGAAAGTTGAGGCGGACATACTTGGCGTCGCCAGGCCCGATCTTCGTCACAACGGCACCCTCCGCAATTTGGCCGGCGCCCGCCTTGCGCCATTCCGGACTACTCGCCGGAACGTCAGCGTTGGAGAGCGCAACGTCGAAACTGCCCTGGGCGCCTTCGTTTTGGAAGGAGAGGCTTTCCACATTCTCGATGTTTGCGAGTGAAATCAGAATCGTGCTCGCCCCGGCTGAAAGTCGATATCCTGTGGTTGGATCATCGCAGAGCAGTGCCGCTTCAGCCGTATTTTGGTCCTCGCTCCGGGAACTCAGCTGCAGCTTCGAGAGCGGCACGCTTTGCGGCGTTGCCGTGACTGCGGCGCCCAAATGATAGCGGGCCAGGTTCTGCGGGTAGGCTGGCGCTTCCTGGACGGTGAGCGGCGGCGCTTTCTTTAGAACAAGATCGGCGCCCAACCCGAGAGTAGGGACAGCCGAGACCATCGTGAGAAGCAGGCCGCGTGAAAGAGAGAAGAGAGCGAGCGTCTTCATATAATTTCCATAGCTATAAAAACGCAGGGTATGAAATTAACTGCCGCTTGGCAATCAAAATTTCACCCCTTTTCTATTGCCCCAATTTTGAGCCCCGCTCCGCCCGCACTTTTCCTCGGGTTAGATCGAGGGGAAACCTTTTCCAGGCGGATCTTCGAGAAAAATGGTACCGCTCCTCGTGCTGGCCCGAATTAATTCTGCGCGACGAGGTCGGCACGGGCGGCACGGTACTTCTTTTCGCCTTCGTAGGCAAAGAGCGGGATGTAGGATCTGCGACCGAGCGCCCGGACGGGAAAGGCTCTCCATGCGAGCGTAGGATCGAGGACATAACTTCCCTCCTCAGTGTCCCACTCCACCCAGGCATGGGTGCAGCGACTCGTGCTCGTATGCCGGCCAATCACGAGCCGAAGATTGGTTGCGCCATGCGACCGCATCCGCTCATAGAGATCCACCGCCTTGGCTTTGCAATCTGCGGGGGCGCCCGATTCTGTCTCCTCCGGAGTCTTCCATTCACGAGTAAAACCGTAAGGAATAGAACGCAGGTTACCGATCCAAAAATTTACGAGGCGCAGCGAGACATTGCCTTCCGGTCGCTCCTGATTTGCGATCAGGAAGGGCCGAATCCGGGTCATTTGCCTGTCGTAAGGGGTGTTCTTCACTCCGAGAAGAACGGATTGACCGAAACAGGAGAGGCAAGAAAAGCCGAGGGCGGCGAAAAGGAAAAGGAAGAAGCGCTTGAGAGCGAAAGGATTGATGCTTACAAAAATCATATTCGGTGTGGATTTTTTAAGCAGCGTTCATGCCAGCAATTGCCTTTACCGCAGGGCTCGCGCTACCGGCGCCAAGGCGATAGAGCGCGAGCTCAACAAAATGGCTGATCGCCACCGGCGCGTTCCTCTTGGAGAGAAATGAAATTCTGCTTTGCCTAACGAGTCACTTGCTCTACATCTCGACTTTGGGGCGATGCCGATACCTCTTTCACTGCGAAGCAAAGTCGTTCTGGCGATGGCGACGGTGGCGGCGTTGGTCGTGGCGGCGATCTGCGCCACGACTTACCATCTTCGCCGCCAGCAATTGCTCGTGGAGTTTCAGGTTTTCGTTCGCACGGTTGCCGGGACCACGTCGCTGGCCCTGGAGGCCGATGCCGTCCGCGCGGTCCGTCAGGCGGATGATTTCAAGAGTCCTTCGTTCCAGGCGACGAGAGCGATTCTCGATCGATCGCGACAGATCAATGGCCTGGCGGAAAGCGAACTTTACATTCTGCGGCCAATCAGCCAGACGACTCCGTTTGAGACGGAGTTTGTTGTCATGCTCCAGAAGCAGACTTTTATCGGCAGCCGTTACACGATCCCAACGGTCAACCGGAGTCGTTTTCTCGAGGCCTGGCAGAAGCGCTGGCCGACGAGCAGCGATCTGTATGCGGACGAAAACGGCCGATGGATCAGCGGTTACGCGCCGGTCTTGGATGGCGGCGGCCAGCCGGTCGCGATGGTAGAAGCCGACGCTCGCGTGACCCGCTTTCTTGCCCGGCAGGAGAAGGAACTTTGGTGGTCGTTGGCCATCGGCGCCGGGGCGTTTGTCGTCGCGATGATTCCGGGGCTGATTCTGGCAGGGAGCATTACGCGGGGGTTGGAACGGCTTTCGGCCGGTATCCGCCGCTTCCAAGCTGGCGACCACGAGGTTCAGGTGCAGGTAAGAACCGGCGATGAACTGCAACAACTCGGGAGCGTCTTTAACCAGATGATTGTATCGTTAGGCGAAAAACTCGCTCTCCTGCCTTACGTTTCCCGCTTTACCGCCGAAGCCGTTCGCCGCAGCCGTCAGGACTCGAAATGGCTCGCCGGGATGGAGCAGGACGTGATCGTTCTCTTTGCCGATCTTCGTGGCTTTACGAAATGGTGCGAGAGCCGCGAGGCCGGGTTTCTCGTCCGCGAGCTGAACCGGCTCCTTGCGCTGCAGGCCGATGCAGTCGTTTCGGCCGGCGGCGACGTGGACAAATTCATCGGCGACGCCGTCATGGCGGTCTTTCTGGGCCGGGAAAGTTCTGCGGATAGCGTCTTCGAGTGCGCCTGCGAACTGGTCCGCGCGATCCGTCGAGAAGTCGAGAGCCACGGCTGGCCGCTCGCGCTCGGGGTGGGCATTCACTGCGGCACGGCAGTCGTGGGGTCGATCGGCTCGGATACCCGGCGCGACTTTACCGCCATCGGCCACACAGTGAATCTCGCCTCGCGGCTCTGCGACCGGGCGGAGAAATGGCAAATCCTGGTGAGCCGGGAATTTTACGAACTGTTGTCGCCCACAACGCAGGCTTTTTTCCAGTCGACCGCGGCAATGGCGCTCAAACATGTCTCGCACCCGGTCGCGACCTATCTTCACACCGTCGGGCAAAACAATACTTCCGCTCGCATGGTGGTGTGATTATTTCTTTTCCCTAACGATAAAAGACGCAATCCTCATGACGACTCATACCTAACGACATGAAAAAATATATCGCTGAACTGATTGGAACCTTCTTCCTCGTCCTGACAATTGGCTGCACTGGAATTGCGGCTCCCACGGGAGTCATCGCTCCGCTCGCAATCGGCGCAGTCCTGATGGTGATGGTTTATGCCGGCGGCCACATCTCCGGCGGGCATTACAATCCGGCGGTCACGGTTGGGATGTGGATTCGCGGCCGGCTCGAGACAAGTGATATCGCGCCCTATCTTATCGCGCAGGCGGCGGCGGCAGCGCTTGCAGTGCTCGCGGTGCGATTTCTTCGCACCCCGTTGCCGATTGCGCCCATCGCGCTCAAGTTAGGCCCAGCCTTCGTTGCCGAATTGTTCTTCACTTTTGCGCTGGTCTACGTGGTCCTGAATACCGCGACCGCAGAGGGTACCTCGGGCAATTCTTTTTATGGGTTGGCCATCGGAATGACCGTCATGGCCGGTGCGTTTGCGGTCGGCGATATTTCCGGAGGCGCTTTTAATCCCGCGGTTGCCTTGGCCATCACCTGGCTCGGTATCTCCAGCTGGAGCAACATTTGGATTTACCTGCTGGCCGATTTCCTTGGTGGCGCGCTGGGCGCGATTGTCTTCAATCTGATCAACCGCCCCACCCAAACGACACCGATCGCGACCGAGGAACCGCCTTACAAAACGCCGTGAGCCGCCGCCGCGGAAAAGATTTCCGCTAAGAAAAGAGCAGCCCGCGCGTTTAAAGATTCGAAGAGTATGCGCGTGGCCGAGACAGCCGACGACGATGACCTGAGGGGGCTGCTTCGCCGATTCGAGTTGCCTCTTCTGCAGTACGCCACGCGCATTCTTGGTGATCGGGAACGAGCGCGCGATGTGGTCCAGGAAACCTTTATCGAGTTTGGGCGAAGAAAACGGCGCCAGACCGATTCCGCCCCGGCGAAATGGCTTTTCACCGTCTGCCGCAACCGCGCCCTGAACATTTGCCGAAAAGAAAAACGTGTGACCTATCTCGATGAAGACTTTCTGGAAAAGCAGCAAGGCCACGCGCCTGCGCCTAACGAACGGATCGAACAGGAAGAGGCGACTGGCTTTCTCCTCCGCATCGTTGCCACCCTCCCCCCGCGACAACAGGAAGTGTTGCAGCTCAAGTTTCAAAACGACCTGACTTATCAGGAGATCGCCGCGATCACCAAACTGTCGGTCTCACACGTCGGCGTGCTCATTCACACCGCGCTCAAAACCCTGCGCGCCCGTCATGCCGCCGCGGCGCGCGATTTCATTCCCTTCAAACCACGTCTTGCCTCATGAAAATGAACCTGGATGATCCCAAACTGACCGCCTTCGCGCTCGATGAACTGACGGGCACGGAAAAGGAAGAAATGGAAACGGCGGTTGCCGCCTCGCCCGAGGCGCAGGAGTTCGTCAGAGAACTGCGTCTCCTCAGCGGCAACCTGCGCGCCGAATACGCCGCGGAACGCGAAGCGTATCCGATCGAGCATTCCAACCTCGTGCCATTGGAACAAAAGGACGAACCCTGGAGCCTTTCGAGACGGCTGGCGCTGGCCGCGAGCATCGCTTTGTGCGCCTGCTTCGGGGCAATCGCGATCGGCACCCTGAAACGGGGTGGAGCGGGTTTCGTCGGCCGGCCAAACCCAGGTCGCGAGCCCGCCCCCGCGGTCAACCAAACCGAGCAAACGCCGGTGGAAGGAGTTGACAATCTGGCCGCGACATCCCCGGCCGAGCAACTTCCAGCGGCCCCGCCGCCGCCCGTAGGGGCATCGCTCGCGACTCCAAGCTTCAATGACCTTGGCGTGATCGCTTCGTCCGACCCCTCCGCAATGGGCGCAGCCACGGCCCGCAATCGGCTTCTCGCGCGCCAGGCGCCGGGTGCCGCGGGCGGGGCAAGCGTAGAGAAAAAAGCGGAAGCCTGGTATCGCCAGGATTTCAACACCGCGCGCTACGGGAGCATCGAGGAAAATCCGTTTTTGGAAGCGACGAGCAACCCGCTTTCCACTTTCTCGATCGACGTCGATACCGCCTCCTATTCCAACATCCGGCGTTTCATCGAGAACGGCTCGCTTCCTCCCAAGGACGCGGTCCGGATCGAAGAGCTGATCAACTATTTCAGCTACGATTACCCGCAGCCTGACGATAGCCTGCCATTCTCGGTCCATCTCGACGCCGCTTCCTGTCCCTGGGCGCCAACTCATCGCCTCGTCCGGATTGGATTGAAGGGCCGGGAGATGCCTAACGAAAAGCGGCCGGCCAGCAATCTCGTCTTTCTCCTCGATGTCTCCGGCTCGATGGAGCCGGCCAATCGGCTCCCGATCGTCAAACAGGCGATGCGTCTGCTCGTCGATAAACTGGGCGAGAACGACCGGATCGCGATCGTGGTTTACGCCGGCGCCTCCGGGCTGGTCCTGCCTTCCACGACCGGCGATCGCAAGGAGCAAATCCTCGGTGCGCTTGAAAACCTCCAAGCCGGCGGCTCAACCAACGGCGCCGAAGGAATCGAGCTTGCCTACAGAACAGCGGCCGAACATTTCATTAAGGGTGGCGTCAACCGCGTCATGCTCGCGACCGATGGCGATTTCAATATCGGGACGACGAGCGAGGGGGAACTCGTTAGGCTGATCCAGGAAAAAGCGAAGAGCGGCGTCTTCCTCAGCGTACTCGGGGTGGGGGACGACAACCTCAACGACTCGATGATGCAGAAACTGGCCGACAAAGGGAACGGCAACTACGCCTACCTCGATTCGGTCGAGGAAGCGAGAAAGGTGCTCGTCCGGCAAATCAACGGCACGCTCGTCACGATCGCGAAGGACGTAAAGATTCAGGTTGAATTCAACCCCGCCCAGGTCGGTTCCTATCGGCTGATCGGTTACGAAAAGCGTCTCCTGCGCAAGGAGGACTTCAACAACGACAAGATCGACGCCGGTGAGATCGGCGCCGGGCACACCGTGACTGCGCTCTACGAAGTGGTTCCAGCAGGCACGGAGCCAAACCCAGCGGCGAGCGTCCCGCCGGTCGATCCGCTTAAGTATCAGCCCACCACCCCGGCGCTGGCGGTATTACCGAAGGCGAAGACGGGTTCTCCCGAGATGCTGACGGTCAAGCTGCGTTACAAGGAACCGGAAGGCGAGACGAGCAAGTTGCTCGAGCGGCCGTTTGTCGATCCTGGCACCGCTTTCGCGAATGCGACGCCCGACCTGAAGTTTGCCGCCGCCGTGGCCGAGTTTGGAATGATCCTGCGCGACTCCGAATACAAGGGCAACGGTTCGTTAGGCGCAGTCGCCGAGTGGGCGACCGAGGGCAAAGGCGCGGATGAAAATGGCTATCGCGCCGGCTTTCTCGCTCTGGTCCGTAAAACGAAGACATTGTAGAGGCTGCGGGTTGGAGAAAGTAGGGATGCAATAACCCCTGCCTTTGACCCGTTTACTGACTTCGCTGCGCCATCTGCTGCGCGGGTTTGCCCAGCCGAGGTTGCGCGCTTACGCTCACTTATGACCCCTGCTCTGTTCGGAACTGTCCAAATAGGTGCTGCCGTAACCAAGCCCCGCTGCAACCAAGACCTTTCCGTTCAATAGTAACGTCGCCGTGTGGAGATAACGTTCGGCATTCAGCCTACCAGCGAAACTCCAGGTGCCCCTGATCGGGTCGTACAGTTCCACACTCGCGGAACTGCTGTTGACGTGGCTAATGCCGCCCGTAACAAGGACCATGCCATTTGGCAGTAAGGTCGCGGTGTGAGAGAAGCGTTTGTTATTTAGCTTGCCCGTGACAGTCCAGGTCCCGCTCGCCGGATCGTACAGTTCCGCGCTCGGAATGGGTAAATAGTCGAGGCTTCCTCCTGCTACAAGGAGCATGCCGTTAGCCAGCAAAGTCGCTGTGTGCAGGAATCGCCCTAGGTTGAGGCTCCCGGTGTCGGTCCAAGTCCCGCTCGCCGGGTCGTACAGTTCCGCACTTGCGAAACGGGTGCTGAAATCTTGTCCTCCCGCAATCAGAACCATGCCGTTTTGCAGCAAGGTCGCCGTGTGACCAGCGCGTGCGATTCTAAAGCTTCCCGTGGGAGTCCACACGCCGCTCGTCGGGTCGTACAGTTCCGCGCTCGCCAAATAAACGTTATCATCGGAGTTATATCCGCCTGAAACCAAGACCATGCCGTTTTGCAGCAACGTAGAGGAGTGACCAGCTCGTGCAGTATTAAGGCTCCCACTGGAACTCCAAGTCCGGCTCTGCGGCTCGTACAGTTCCGCACTCGCCAAACTCTTCTGAATGAAGAGGGATTCCCACTTATATCCCGCTGCAACCAGGACTGTCCCATTTTGCAGCAACGTAGAGGAGTGACCAGCTCGTGCAGTATTAAGGCTGCCACTGGAACTCCAAGTCCGGCTCTGCGGCTCGTACAGTTCCGCACTCGCTGAAACGCGGCCCGTGCTGTCCTGTCCTCCTGCAACGAGGACCATGTCCGCTGGCAGCAAGGTCGCTGTATGGTCATAGCGAGCGGTCTTAAGACTGCCAGTGAAACTCCAGGTCAGGCCTGCCGCAGTCTCGACGCTCGAAGGCCCGTTATCCCACTCTACTGTGTCTTGCCCTGGGTAGCCCCCGTCTGGTGCGGGGAGAACCGCTTGCGTTGCCGGCAAAAGCCCAAAGCAGCCGAGCACAAAGGCGACGAGAACTGTTAGAATTGTTGCATTCTTGGATTGAGTCATCGTATTCATACCGTTTTCCTTTTTCCCGCTGCGTCATTCTGCGATTCGCCGTCCGAAAGGGTCGAAGAACCTCGCGGGGCAAACGTTCCCACCCGAATCCGTGTGCCGCATCTGACTGCTTCGCTCCCATTGTTGTCAATCAAGAAATCGTTTCCCGACTGGGCTCACCTTTTCGAGGACGCAGCCGGCGATTTATTGGCCAGCTCAATCGGAGTCGGCGGACGAGCTGTGGTCGTTGACGGAGAAATTTTCCCGGATCAAAAGCCGGGGGAGATTTCTCCTAGGCGGCAGCCTTCTTTTTCAGTGAAGACGGCAATGGCACGATCTGGCGTGTGAGCTAGGGCCGGTAGTCAAGAGGCGAGTAGCAGTTCTGGCAATGTGGGAGAGGGCCGGGCCTGCCACGCCGTCGTGGCCGATGAGCGATGTCGCGATCACTGGGACACTAACATCCCGCCCTTTTCGGTACTCGCCAGAGCCCTACCGTTGCTGTCAAGTCCCCCTGCCGCAAGGACCGTGCGGTTTTGTAGCAACGTCGCCGTGTGCCGATCACGTGCGGTATTGAGGTCGCCTGTTGCAGTCCAGGTCCCGCTCGCTGGCTCGTACAGTTCCGCACTGGCCAAAACATTGCCAGTACCGCCACCAGATCCTCCTGTAACAAGGACCCTGTTGTTTTGTATCAACGTCGCCGTGTGATAATAGCGTGAGGTGTTGAGGCTGCCCATGGTCTTCCAGGTCCCCCTCGCCGGGTCGTACAATTCGGTGCTCGCCAGAGACATACCGGCGAGTCCCCCTGCAACAAGGACCATGCCACTTTGTAGCAATGTCGCCGTGTGAATATAGCGTGCGGTGGTGAGGCTGCCTGTGGCAGCCCAGGTCCCAGTCGCCGGGTCGTACAATTCGGCGCTCGCCAAAATGGAGATTGCTGACTTCTCCCCGCCTGTCATAAGGGCCATGCCGTTTTGTAGCAAGGTCGCGGTGTCCAGGGCGCGTGCGTTGTTGAGACTGCCCGTGACAGTCCAGGTCCCATTCGCCGGGTCGTACAGTGCCGCGCTCTTGGTAGCAAGTTGGTTATATCCCCCGGCAACAAGCACCATGCCATTTGGCAGCAAGGTCTCCGTATGACCCACGCGTTCGGTGTTCATGCTACCCGTGGAAGCCCAGGTCCCGCTCGCCGGGTCGTACAGTTCGGTGCTCGTGAAAGCACTCGAATTGCTGTCGAAGCCCCCTGCACTCAGGATCATGCCGTTTTGTAGCAATGTCGCCGTGTGCAATTGGCGTGCGATGTTGAGCTTCCTCCGGCCCTCCAGATCCAACTCGCCAAGGCGTTGTCAGAGTCGGTTATGTTGCTGTCCAGCGTATCAAGCCCCATCGCCGTATTGTCAGCACGAGTCGTGAGGCTGCAGCCGAACGTTAGTGCGATAAGAAATGGCAGAATTGTTGTCTTTTTGGATTGAGTGAGTTGATTCATAGGGTTCTTCCCTTTTTCCCGCTACCTTGATTTTGTGATTCGTCTGTCCGCAAGGGCGAAGAAACCTCGTGGGGCAAATGTCGGCCGCACTGATCGAATCCGTCGCGCGCATTTGACTGCGTCGCTCCCATCGTTGTCAATCAAGAAATCGTTTCCAAAGGATCTTTCGAATTTGACTCAAATGAAAAGACAGCGGGCGAGCGAGGAACTCGAGCAAGTTGATCGCTCGTCTGTCGGTTGCGTCACGCCGCTCACCAACCAGTGCCCGCCGTCAAGTTTGCCGCGGCGGGCCCTGCGCAAAGGTTAATCGCGATTCGTCCGGAGCGAAGCGCGCTGTGCCAATCGATAGACCGCGGGTCCGGCGGCTATGGCCACGACCGCGCCGATTATCGCCGGCAGACCATATTCGCCATCGCGAAAGGAGATGGCGATCACGGCGAGTAAGACAAACATTGGCAGTGCCGCGAGCATCGCTATACCTGCCCGTCCGATTGGGATGCGGAAGGCTCCCCGTAGCGCCGGCTCGGTCTTGCGCAGTTGAACAAGCGCGCCGAACTCGAGAAAGAGCGCGAGCGAATAAAGGAGCACGTCAGCGATGACCAGTTTGCCGAAAGCGACGAGGGCAAACAAGGAGTAGCAAATGGCGGAGATGATGACTGCATTGCGAGGGGTGCTGCGAGCGTCAAGCTTTGCCAATTGGTTAGGCAAGAGACCATCGCTCGCGAGCACGAACGGGATTCGCGAGTAGCTAAGAAGCAACGCGTTGAACAAGGCGAGCGCGCTGATCATTCCGCCGAGCGCGATCCAGATGGCAAGCCAGCGGCCGAAGCTTCCTGCGGCGGCAACGGCGATTTGCGGCCAGCCAGCTTCGATCCACGTCTTCCAATCGGTTGCCCCGAGTGTGGTAAGTAGCGGCACGAAATAGCCAAGGGTGACAAACGGCAGCGCAAAGGCCAACGCCCGCGGATAGCTGCGCGAGGCGTCTTTCACTTCGCCTTGGAGAGTCGAGGGATTGTCCCAGCCGATGTAGTTCCAGAGCGCAATGGAAATTCCAACGGCCAGGCCGCCAAAACCGCCCGCATCTGCGGAAGCAAAGGGTTGCCACGGAATGTGACTGATATGCGGGAGGCTCGCGATCGAGAGGGCGAGAAAGGCGAGCATCACGAATGTGCCGGCGATGATCGAGACGCGGCCGACACGTACCGAGCCGCGCAGGTTGATCCAGGTCGCGCCCCAAATTACGCCTAACGAGATCACCCATTCGACTCGCGCATCCAATCCCGGGATGAAGTAACGCAAATATTGATTGAACAGGACCGGATAGATCGCCATGTCCACGAGCGAGTACATCCAGGTGAGCCAGCCATTTTGAAATGCCCAAAAACGCCCGAAAGCGCGATCGACCCAGCGATAATAACCGCCTTCTTCCGGCAACATGCTGGCGAGCTCGCCGACAATCAGTACTTCCGGGAGCGACCAAATCAGGGGGACGAGGAACAACATCGTTAGGCCAAGTCCAGGCCCGACGGAATGGATCAGCGTCTCGGTCGTGTACGGACCGCCGGAGGTGCAAAAGAACAAAATGAAAACGAGCGAGAGCGTGCCCACGCCTCGGGAAAGGTGTCGCTGGCGAGGATTCTGCATTAGATATTTTCCGCGGTCGCGCCGACGACCTGTGGTTTGACCCGGGTAGCGAGGAAGGCGCCGAAGAGAAGAATCGCGGCACACCAGGCCTGGGCAATCGTGAAGCGCTCGTGAAAAATCCACGCAGAGAGGCCAAGCGCACCAAGCGGGCTGAGCAATTGGAGGGTTTGGGAAAGCGCCACGCCGATCTCGCGGATTGCGACGTAATAGAGCACGTGAGCGAACGTAATGCAGAGAACGGCCGAGCCGATCAAGATCCAGTTCACCTGCGCGCCGACCTCGAGCGGCCTTCCCAGGTTTCCAAACAGCCAGGTGAGTGGAAACAACATGAGCGAGGTGAAGAAACTGATCACGCCGAAGCTGCGGACGCTTCCGAGCCGGGCGGCAGGCTTCTTCGCGAGCACCCCGTAGAGCGCCCAGAAAAGGCTGGCGGTGAAGGCGATGGCGAGACCGCCTAACGACACGGGGCCGGCCTTCCAGCCGGGTTGAAACCAAAAGACGCCGACTGCGCCTAACAATCCCAGAAACGTCCCACCCTGGAATTGCCACTGCCGAACAATCCACCGCTCCTCGGGAAAAAACAGGAGCGCAAGCAGGGCGGTGATAATCACGGAAGAGCGAATGAAAACCGCGTAAACCCCCGGCCCCATATAATAGAGCGAAGCCACCTGTGTGACCTGGTGGACAACATTCGGCAACGCCGGCAGAAAACAGATTCCCAGCGCACTCCGGTCGAGCCGCGGCCCGCGCCGGCGGAAGCGAACGATGACAAGCGGAAGAATCGCGAGAGAGGCAACCGAGTAGCGGTAAAAGTTTTGCGCGAACGGATCGTAGTAGCGGTTGAGATAAAACTGAAAAAGCGAGGGAGTGGACCAGATGAAGACGGTCACGAGCAGCGCGGCGTAGCCCTTTTTCTCAGGCGCACGATTCATGCGGCGGTTTCGCAAATCTATCCCCCCGGCGCAAGCGTGTAGCGGCGGCCGTGTCGGCCGCGGGGAAAGAAAGACCTATGCGGACACAGGCCACCTTTAAAGAAATCGAACCGGAGTTGCGGCCGACACGGCCGCCGCTCCACGCTTGCATTCGCTTCTGTGCTCAGATACGAAAGCGTCCCGGGAGGAACCACATCATGAACCAGACCAGACTATTTGCCACGACCGCCGCCATTGCGCTCTTTTGCGTTGGCTTGAGCGGCCCCATATTCGGAGAAGAGAAAAAAAATCCAGCCGACCAAGTAAACCAACACCTCCAGGCCGGGCTCGCGCTGGTTGATCAGCGGCAATACGAGGCCGCCATCGCCGAGTTCAGCAAAGCGATTGAAGCCGACCCAACCTCGGTGAGCGCTTACGAGAACCGGGCGGCAATGTATCTGGCCACTGGCAAGTATGCCGAAGCGCAGGCGGATTACGGAAAAGCGATCGAGCTGAAACCGGATGATGAACGCGGCCACCTCGGCCGGGGCCAGGCCGATCTCTATCTCGGGCAGTGGGACCAGGCGATTACCGATCTTTCGAAATCGATCGAGCTGGACCCGCAAGACCAAGATGCCTATGGGTTTCGGGGTTTTGCCTATGCCAAGCTCAATAATTGGGCGCAGGCGCTGCTCGATTACGACAAGTTTCTGGCCGCAAGGCCTAACGACCAGGTCGGACTCGAACGTCGCGCGGAAGCGAATCGCAACCTTGGACATTTTCCCGAGGCGATCGCCGACTACAGCAAGGCCATCGAGCAAGACCCGGGCAAATGGACGCTCTACAAAGGCCGCGCCTATACCTATCATTTGATGAAGGATTACGCCAAGGCCGCAGCAGATTACCGGAAGGCGTTCGAGGTCAACCCGAAGGACACCGATGCGCAACGTCGCGCGATGGCCGAGGAAGCCCTGCTCGTGCCTCCTACACCGACGCCCACCCCCACGCCACCTCCGACTCCCACGCCTGCACCCAGTCTCTTCACGACGACGAATATCGGCATCGGCATCGGGGCGCTCGTCGTCCTGCTGCTCGTGATTGCGGTGATTGTGAAGCTCGCTCGCGGGGGAGGGAGCAGCTATGGCGGCATGCGCTAGCGGTTCTTTTCACGGCTTCGCCAGCCGAAAGAAATTTCTTTGACAGGGAGGAGCGGGAGGTTAGCTTGCCGACGCTTTTTCGAAGGACGAGGCAAGTCCCATGGTCGTTCAAGCAGTTGACCGGCTTTGGGACTTTCGCTTCTCGCGACGAGGCAAACCGGTTCTTCCCGCACTGCGGGACGAGTTCGAACGAAAGTGAGCCGCCCATGTAGCTCAGTTGGTAGAGCACGTCCTTGGTAAGGACGAGGTCACCGGTTCAATCCCGGTCATGGGCTCGCTGCGCGAGCGCAGAACCGGGCAGGAAGACGACAGACAAAGCAACAACATTATGGCTAAAGAAGCATTCAAACGCGATAAACCTCACATCAACGTCGGCACGATCGGCCACGTCGACCACGGTAAAACCACCCTCACCGCTGCGATCACCAGCGTCCTTGCCAAGAAAGGCATGGCCGAAGCGCGGGCCTACGATTCGATCGACAACGCGCCGGAAGAAAAGGAGCGCGGCATCACGATCAACACCGCGCATGTCGAATATCAGAGCGACAAGCGCCATTACGCCCATGTCGATTGCCCTGGTCACGCCGACTATATCAAGAACATGATCACCGGCGCGGCCCAGATGGATGGCGCGATCCTTGTCGTGAGCGCGGCCGACGGCCCGATGCCGCAGACCCGTGAGCACATTCTGCTCGCGCGGCAGGTGGGCGTGCCCGCGATTGTCGTCTTTCTCAACAAGGTCGACATGGTGGACGATCCTGAGCTGCTCGACCTCGTTGAAATGGAAGTGCGCGACCTGCTCACGCAGTACGAATTTCCGGGCGACCAGATCCCAATCGTCAAAGGCAGCGCGCTCAAGGCACTAAATGGCGATCCGGAACAGGAGAAGCAAATCCTTGCCCTGGTCGACGCGGTGGACGATTACATCCCCGTGCCGGAGCGGCCGATCGATCAGCCGTTTCTCATGCCGGTGGAAGATGTGTTCAACATCGAAGGTCGCGGCACGGTCGCGACCGGTCGTGTCGAGCGCGGGATTCTCAAGAAAATGGAGGAAGTCGAGGTCGTCGGCATTCGCCCGACCGCGAAGACGGTGGCGACCGACATCGAGATGTTCCGCAAACTTCTCGATGAAGCGCGCGCCGGTGACAACGTTGGGGTGCTGCTCCGCGGGGTGAAGAAGGAAGACATCGAGCGCGGCCAGGTCATCGCCAAGCCGGGCACGATCACGCCGCATAAGAAGTTCAAAGCGGAGGTCTACGTGCTCTCGAAGGAAGAAGGCGGCCGGCACACGCCGTTTTTCTCCAATTACCGTCCGCAATTTTATTTCCGCACGACCGACGTGACCGGAGCGGTGAAGCTGCCCGAAGGGGTCGAGATGGTGATGCCGGGCGACAACGTTGCGATCGAAGTCGACCTCGGCACCCCGATCGCGATGGAGAAGACGATCCGTTTCGCCATCCGCGAAGGCGGCAAAACCGTCGGTGCCGGTCGCGTGAGCGATATTATGGATTAGGTTACTCGTGCTCGTGCTCTTGCTCGTGATCGTCATCGAGCCGGAGCGATCACGAGCACGATTCCAAGCAGGAGCACGAGTTTACATACGCCAGTAGCTCAATTGGTAGAGTAGCGGTCTCCAAAACCGTCGGTTGGGGGTTCGAGTCCCTCCTGGCGTGTTGGTGAGATCCGGAAATCGAGAATCGTCAATCGTTACATCGTCAAAAACGCGCAGCCCAATCTCGATTCACGAATCTCGACGTAACGAATTTCATGATTAGCAAAGCCAAAAATTTCTTCGCCGAAGTCCGGGTCGAACTCCAGAAGGCCTCCTGGCCCTGGGACCCGAAAGAGCACGGGATGAAGCGCTACAAAGAGCTGACCGATTCGACCCTGGTGGTGATCATCGCCATGCTCTTGCTCGGCGGCTACGTCGCGCTCTTCGATTTTATCCTCGTCAACGTGATCCACTTTCTCACTCGCCTCTAAAATCATGGCTCAAGCCCTCGCCGGGAAAGATCAGTGGTACGTCGTGCACGTTCTCTCCGGACAGGAGAACAAGGTGCGCGAGAAAATTGAGAAGCGCGTCAAGACCGAGGAAATGAGCGACGTGATTTTCGAGGTGCTCGTGCCGACCGAGCGCGTCTCGGAAATCAAGCGCGGGAAGAAGAGTGAAACGACGAGAAAATTTTTTCCAGGCTACCTCATCGTCAACATGCACCTGCTCGACGAGGAAGGTCAGCTCATTGGGCGCACCTGGTATTTCATCCGTGAAACGCCGGGCGTGATCGGCTTTGCCGGGACGAAGGACAAGCCCATCCCGATGCGGCAGGCGGAGGTCGAGAACATGCTCGCCCAGATGCGGGAACGGGAAGAGAAGGTGAAACCCAAGGTCAGCTTCGAAGTCGGCGAAACCGTGAAGGTGGCCGATGGCCCGTTCCAAAACCAGAGCGGTGTGGTCGAAGAGATTGACCCGGAGCGCGGCAAGTTGCGCGTTTCGGTAACGATCTTCGGTCGGGCCACGCCGGTCGAACTGGAATACTGGCAGGTCGAGCGCGGCTAACCCTCTCTTAACTCACAACTCTCAACGCGCAGCTTTCCCACATGGCAAAAGAAGTAGTAGCTCAGATCAAACTCCAAATCCCCGCCGGCCAGGCCAATCCTGCTCCGCCGGTGGGGACCGCACTCGGACCGCGCGGCGTCAACATCATGGCGTTTTGCAAGGAATTTAACGCCGCCACCCAAAAGCAGGCCGGCGACATCCTGCCGGTAGTGATCACCGTTTACAAAGACAAGAGCTTCACCTTCATCACCAAGAGCCCGCCCGCCGCGGTGCTTTTGAAGAAAGCCGCGAACATCGCCGCCGGTTCGAAGGAGCCAAACAAGACGAAGGTCGGGACCGTGACGCGCAAACAGATCATGGACATCGTGAAAACGAAATCCAAAGACCTGAACGCGCGAAGCGAAGAAGCCGGCTTCCGGATTATCGCCGGCACCGCGCGGCAGATGGGCCTCGAAGTGGTAGATTAGCCCGTCTTAAATGTAGTCACCGGTATCTCGGGCGACCTCTAAGGATCGGGAGATCAGGAAAAGGAGCAGGCTTTGTTCGGGGAACGCGCTCCCGCCCCGCGGGAGCAGGGTCGATGTCTTGCCGAGAACGCACAGGAGCCGTAGAATTTTCCCATGAGCACTGCTACCGCGACCGAAGAAAGAACCAAGCTCAGCCAGCTCGATCAGATCAGAAAATTCACCAAAATTGTCGCCGATACGGCCGATTTTGAATCCATCAAGGATTTCAAGCCGGAGGACGCGACGACCAACCCGAGCCTGGTCTATGCCGCGACGCAAAAGGAGCAATACGGCCATCTGCTCGAGGAGGTTCTGGGCAATCGAAAGAAATCCGGTCTCAGCGGCCAGGAGCAGATCGAAGACATTTGCGATCATCTGCTGGTTCAGTTCGGCAGCGACATTCTGGAGATCGTGCCCGGGCGGGTTTCCACCGAGACGGATGCGCGGCTTTCCTATAACGTCGAAGGCTCGATCGACAAAGCGCGGCGGCTTATCCAGCTGTACGAGGCGGGAAACATTCCGCGCGAGCGGGTGTTGATCAAAATCGCCTCGACCTGGGAAGGGCTACTTGCGGCCGAACAACTGCAAAAGGAGGGAATCCGCTGCAATCTCACACTCATGTTTTCGCTCGTGCAGGCGGTGCGCGCGGCGGAGGCAAAGGTGCAGCTCATCTCGCCTTTTGTCGGCCGGATTTACGACTGGTATAAAGCGCACGAAAAACGGGACTACCACGGCGCGGAGGATCCCGGGGTTCAATCGGTCAGCGAGATTTACACCTACTACAAGAAGTTCGATATCCCAACCGAGGTGATGGGTGCGAGCTTCCGCAATACTGGGCAAATCGTCGAGCTTGCAGGGTGCGATTGCCTAACGATCAGCCCGGAACTGATGGAGGAGCTTTCCAAAACCAGTGAGTCGGTCGCGCGCAAGCTCGATCCGGAAAAAGCAAAATCGGCCTCGATGGAGAAGCTCCCACTGGACGAGAAAAGCTTCCGCTGGCTGCTGAATGAGAACGCGATGGCCTACGAAAAAACAGGCGAGGGCATCCGCAAATTCGCGGCCGATGTGGTGAAGCTGGAGAAATTCGTCGCGAGCAAACTGTAGCCGGGATCGCTGACCCCGGCCGGGCCTCGAGGCGGCCGGCTACAATGTTCAACGTTGTCCTGGTCGAGCCGGAGATTCCGCCGAACACGGGAAACATTGGGAGACTCTGCCTCGCCACACGCGCGACTCTGCACCTGGTCGGGCCCATCGGATTTTCGCTCGACGACCGTACGCTGAAGCGTGCCGGACTCGACTATTGGGCTGAGGTGGAACTGTGGACCTGGGATTCGTTAGGCGACTTGCAGCGCGCACAAGAGCCGGCCGCGCGCTACTTTTATCTTACAACGAAGAGCGACCGACCCTACTTCGAAGCGCGATTCTGCCCCGGCGATTTTCTCGTTTTCGGGCGGGAAACCAAAGGCCTGCCCGAAGCACTGCTGCGCGAGCATCGGGAGGAGTTGTTGACCATCCCGATGCACGGAACCCGCAGCCTCAATCTCGCCACCGCCGTCGCGATCGTGCTGTTTGAGGCGGTGCGTCAGGTTACCGTCAATTCGTAAGTCACGACCCATACACCGCCGCTTTGAGCTGATACCCTCGTTATCCTTCCGCGCCGCCTTTTTACTCCGCTGATTGAATAATGGGACGTTTTCCGGGGTCGAAATAGCGGAAGGTGAAAAATATGAACAAATTGCTTCTCTTAACGCTTTTTCTTGCCCTGTCGCTGACGCAGATCGCGCGAGCGGAGAACGACAAAGATCGCAAGAATCACAGGCGACAGGCCGAGCAAGCCAGCCAGCCAGCGGCCCAACCGGCCAGGGCGGGCCAGCGGCGTGCGATGCCGGCCCAACGCACGGTTCAGCGCGCCACGGTGCCAAGCCAGCGCACGGTACAGCGGCCGGTCACCCGGAACCAGCGCACCGTCCCCGCGGGGCGACAAAACGCGGTGCGAAGCGAAGCCCAGCTCGAGGGCCGTGATCGCCAGGTCACGGTCAATCGCAGCGGACCGCGGCGCGCGGTGAATCGGAATAGTTTTGCGGTTGCGCGCAGCCGCGTTATTCGCGTACCACACAATCGCGACTGGTGGCATCGCCATTACAACACGACCTTCATCCTCTTCGGTGGCGGTTATTACTACTGGTGGGACGGCTGGTGGTATCCGGCCTACGGCTACAGCCCCTACTACAATAATTACGTCTATTCCGAGCCAATCTATGCCCCAAACAGCATTGCTCCCGGCGAGATGATCGAGAATGTGCAGATCGCTTTGCGCGACCAGGGTTATTATCCCGGCGCGATCGACGGTATCGTCGGGGTCCAGACCCGCGCCGCGCTCGCCGCCTTCCAGGCGGATAAAGGCCTGGTCGTTACCGAAGCGATCGACGAGCCGACGCTCGTCTCGCTTGGATTGGCCTAACGACACGGGATCTGGAAACGTGCCGCGCGGTGGCTCTGGGGCCCCGCGCGGCTTTTCTTACCCGGCTCAGTCTGTTCTATCGGGGGAGCGCTTTCGAACCCGCGCCAGATCCATCGTTTCAACCCCATTTGCCAGTCACGACGAGATGGCGAATGCTCCCGCCCGATGGCTCAAGCTCAGCTCGTCGCGCGCGATCTGCGCCGTTCGTTCCAGATTGGCCCGCGCCGCATCGAAGTGTTGCGCGGGGTTTCGCTCGCAGTGAAACAGGGTGAGTCGGTCTTTCTCTGCGGAGCCTCCGGCGCAGGGAAGACTACCCTGCTTTACACCCTCGCCGGACTCGAGCGGCCCGAATCAGGCGAAGTGGAATTTCAAGGTCGCAAGCTCTACCGCGCGGGCGAAAACGCGCTCGCGAAATTGCGCAATCAGAAAATGGGTTTCGTCTTCCAGGGCTATTTTCTGCTCCCGGAACTGACCGCGCTCGAAAACGTTCTCCTTCCCGGAATGATCGGGCGTCGTGCGACCAGGCAACGGTGCGAGGAAAGTCTCGCCACGGTCGGGTTGGGCGAGCGAATGCATCACCTCCCGGCCGAGCTTTCCGGCGGCGAACAGCAGCGGGTCGCGATCGCCCGCGCCCTGACGAACGATCCCGATATCATTTTTGCCGATGAGCCAACTGGCAATCTCGATTCCAAAACCGGCGACGCGATCATGGACCTGCTCCTTGGTCTGGCCCGGGAACGCGGGAAAACCCTTCTCGTCGTGACCCACGACACCAAGCTCGCCCCGCGCGGCGATCGCACGCTGCGGATCGCGGATGGGCTCCTCACTTCCTAGGAGACTGTTGAAATACCCATGTGCCCCGCGTTGAGTTCGATTTTGGCCCTGGCCAAGGCGCGAGCGCCGCGCCGATATCCGTTGCGATCTCGGCCCAGCGAGCAACGCAGGCCAGGGCCAAAATCGAATCAACCCGGAGGGCGAGAAGGCGTTGGGCCGCCTGGCCGCGTTGCTCCTTCGTCACAGGTCCCCTTTGACCTGCTCCTCACTCGCGCCTTGCCATTCGGCCCAACGCCTTCTCGCGCGGGACGCATCGGTATTTCAACCGTCTCCTAGCTCCGAGCCCAACCGGTTACCGCTCCCGGGCCCGTGCGGGCCGGTTACTCCTCGAATTGCACGACCAGGTGCGGCTCGCTCCCGGTCGCTTCGCCGGAGTTCCATCCCACCCACTTATTGTTGGTCGTGCCTGGAAACGAGAGCCGAAATTGGGTGCGATTAGTCACGCTGCCGCTGCTGCTGATGTCGCTTACTCCCTCCGGATTTAACTCCGCGGAGACCCAGTCGGGCGGCGTTTGGCTCCCAAGGTCCAGTGGCGGGACCTGAGTTACATCGCTGTGGCTGGGCAACTCCGAGAAGTCTGTTCCCTCGAGTTCGACTGCTCCGAAGCTGCCTTTTTTACTGTCCACCTGGCATGACCCGAGCACGAACCCATCGTTGTTAGTGGTCTGTTTCAAGTTGAGTCTCGCGGCCAGCGCGGTGGCATTGCCCAGAGCCGAGATGTTGAAGGACAAAATACCCCTTAACTCGAGGCCCTGAAACCGGCCGGCGCGGATTCCTGGCTGCATGTTAGAAGAACCAACCTGGAGATTGGATTTGACATAACCGTCGTAGCTTGCTTCTGAAACAAAGACTGCAATCTGTGCGAAAGCGGACGTGGGATTGATGCCGTTGGAGGCCTGAACGCGGTATCCATAAGGCGTCCCTGGTGCAGTGTTGGTGGTGTCAACGCACTCAGTAGCCGTCGGGCTGCAAGCTCCAGGGAGGGGAGCCCAATTAGTCCAACTGCCATTGAGGTACGATCTCCGCTGCAAGGTGTAGGAGACCGAGCCGGTTGGCGAATAAACTGGAAACCAGCTGACCGTATTATGATTGGCCGCTTCCCGGAGAACGGTTAGTCCAGCCGGAGCTTCAAGTTGGAGCACCTCATTGCGCAGGTAATCGGTGTAATCTTTCCACGACTGGAGCCCGTCGCTCCACCGTTGTTTGTCCCAGGGAGCATCCGCCGCGTCGGTATCCGCGTGCTCCAGATCAACCTTATAGACCTCGAGGTATTGTCCGAAGTAGGAGTTAAAGGAACCTTCGAGGGCGTCATTCGGCATCGAGTTGAGCGTCTTGGTCGTCTTTTGAAACTCGGTCAGCGGCGCCGACCAGATGGAATTGGCCTGAAATACAATTCCGTTGTTGTAGGTTTCCGGAGTGAAGCACATCGGATCGCCATCGCAGTAATAAGCAAAGGAAGGAATCCGGGTGATCTCGGGGAATAACAGGTAAGGGGTCGTGCTTGGCGGGTCGGTGTAGGGGATGAAATCAGGCGCCGCGCTTGGCCGATTCGAGGCCAGGTCTTCCTGGAAGAAGCTAACCCGCGGCCGGACAATCCCGTTGAACTCGGCCGCGAGGTAAGGGTAAAGCCACTGCCAGAGCAGATCGCCAAGCTGATCGTCCTCAACCGGGAAGTAACCCATCTGGACCAGCTTGCCGGGGAAGTTGTCCTGCACGGCGCGGAGCTCGTGTTGGATCGCCATGAGAAAATTTTCGCGCGTGTGACCTGGGATGCCGTCCATCTCACTGACGGGTTATTGTGCAACTCGCGGATCCCGGCGTTGCCACCCGGCAGGTTGGGATTGATGATTTCGAGTTGGGCCCAGTAATCGGGTCTGGCCATTAACCATTCGCTCAGTTTTTCGAGAAAATTCTCCCGCCTCTCTAAAAGGAACGAATTCCATGGGACGGCGCGTCGGACACCATCACTCCCGTCGTGGCTGCACAGGACGCTGCTATCACAGAGCCAGTCCGCCGGGACCGCAGCGGTATCGCACCAGGTCTCACTCTCATCGAGGCCCTCCGCGATGTAACAGGGCTCTTCCTGAATGTTGAGAGAGAGCACCTGGCCATCAGGCAGGGCCTGAAATATGTCGTCCAGCGGACCAAAATAAAAAGTGTTAAATTCTGGTTCGAGGTCCCGCCACCTTATTCCGCGCATCTCACCAGTGAGGTATGGATAAGTCTTGTGATCTTCCGGGTCTTTCGGGTTGAGGTTAAATACACCGGTTGGCCGGAGAAACATGGGCACGGTGGAGGTTTCATCCCACATCACAAAGAGAAATTGCAGCCGGCTGCTATAGGGCGCCCGGGTTTGCAGAGTGCCTTGGGCGGTGTCGGTCACAGTCAGGGTAATGGTCGAAGCCTGTGGCGCTTTGACGCCCGTTAAGGGGAGCACCGGCGTGATGGTAACGGTGCCGCGGCCATTGCTGTTAATCGCGCTCACGGAGAGATGCTGCGGGTCATTGGGCACGAGCGCGGCATTGGATGAGACCCGCGGTCACGACGAGCGTCTCTGCGAGGCTCTCGCTATCGGACACCTTGAAGAGGTAATCAGTGGAGGCGCCGATGCTTGTATCCGTCTGCTCGACAAAGGTGCCGCTAACGCCCGGCGCGTGGCGATTAAACGACGGAGGCGTGTTAGGAGTCGATCCGCCGTCGTCGATTATGTTTAAGACAAAGGAAGTGTCAGACCGGAAATGATCTTTGTCTTCCGCCGTCACCGTGATGACCGCCCGACCGGATTGGATGCCTGTGGGTGGTGCCCTCATGATCCAAGTGCGGTCTGCAAACTGGGTGAAAGTAATACTGGAACCCAAAACAACATCTTCGTTATCCGACATCGCAGTGGGCTCCTTAATTGTTGAGTTACCATTCTCATCGACGGCGTCGTTCTCGCCGTCTTCATCCATGTCGTCGATGACAAAATGCACCGGGCCATAGCCAGCGCCGCTCAGGCTCACAGACTCGCTGGCGATGCCAGCGATCACGGGCGGGTGGGCAGCATTTGAATTTTTGCGTATCGAAAAGGAAGCCGCGCCTTGGAGCTCGTCGGAGTCAATTACGGTCAAGGTCACGGTGGCGGCGCCGTCGCCGTTCTCGACGGGCAAGAGCCTCATTTTAAAGCCGCCGTCCGCCGGACAGCCGAGATCTTCCCCCGTACACCGCGTAATCCTGACTTGGTTGGGGGTATAGAATGCCCCTTCTCTATTGAACACGCTAGGAAAGATATCGCTGGCCTCAAGAGCATCCACATCAGGGTCCCACACCCTTAAATAGACCACGGGCATAGGGAAGTCATTCCCGTCCTTATATACTGATCGGGCAAAAACGATAGCGTGGGGCTTCTTCCCGCAGCCCCTGCGCGCCCGGCCGTTCCGAGAAATGCGATCAAGAGAGCCACTAGGATGAGAACAATGGAGCAAACTCGTATCATTCTGAATTTTTGCTATAATTACAGTGAACATGCTCACTGTTGAAACACAAATCTCGTGCTCTTTTCACTAGATTTTGTAGAAAATATTAAGTTGAGGTTTCCCGGCCTTCATCGGGTTGGCTAGCCTGAACTTCAGCCCTTTGCCGAAAGTCTGTGCGCGGCGACCGCGCGTGCCTTTTAGCGGATTTCCGATCCGCCTACTGCACTTCGAAAGCAGGCGTGCCGGCGTTGAATTGGATCCACTGGCCGCCAAGATTGAGCGCAAACTGGGCGTTATTGGAGGCAAACCAGGACGCGTCGAGGGCAGACTGCGAGGCGGTGGTCGTCGCTGTGATCCAATACTTCACATTTTTGGCGAGCGCCGGAGCCCGGCGGAGCTTCGCCACCGCCATCGCGCAAGGGTTGCGCTGCGCCGTTGCCTCGCCGGAGACAAGCAAGCTGCCGGGTCCCTCTCCACAACTGTCCGTATAGATGCTGAGGGTTACCTTGTCCTGCGGACAGATGTCAGGCTTGTTCAGGATAATCGGCGCCAGAATACGCTGAGGAACGCCGCTCCGGGCGGCGACAAATGGCACCGCCAGCCATATTGTGGAGCCGGTTTGGGTGCAGTTGTCGGGGCCGCGCACGTCAAATCCACCTGCATTGCGGTCGTAGTTGCACCCGGTACAGGGATCGACAAAGAGATTACTCCCAAAGGGGCGACGGGTGGTCGCCTCTGTCCTTGGCCCGCCCGCCGCCTCTCCGCTGGCTCGGCCTTGCACCAGGAAGGCCGGGGCGACACTGCTGAGGAGCACCCAGCCGTCGCCAAAATTGTAGGCGACCTGATCATAGTTCGAGGCGTACCACCGCGCGTCCAAATCGCTCTGCAGGCTGCTGGTCGTGGCCGTGGCCCAATACTTTGTCCCCTGGACAAGGGTAGGGCCGTCGCTCAGCTTGGCCACGGCCACGTCGCATGAGTCCGGTGCCACGGTGGCTTCTCCCGAGACGAGTAAATCCCCCGGCCCGTCCGGGTAGCAGGCATCGCTGTAAATGCTCAGTGTGACCTTGTTCTGCGGGCAGTTCACATTGTCCATGATGATGGACGCGGCAATGCGGTCGACCACGCCGGTCGCCGCCGCAATGAAGGGCACCGCTTCCCACTGTGTCGTTCCCGGCAGCGTACAGTTGTCCGGCCCCACCACAGCGTAACCGCTCGGCTCGGGATCGTATTTGCAGGTAATACAGGGATCGACCAGGAAATTGCCGCCGAAGGTGATCCGCCCGGCTTCCGGCGTCGTGCCGGTCTGCGCCTGCTCCTCCTGTAGTTGCTGCGCCTTGAGCGCTCCAGACACGCCAATCGCCAAAATCGCCAGACCAATCCCGATCCGTCCTCGCTGGTTCATGGTCCTTCTTTTTACCCCAGCGCAGCGCTTCCCGTCAATCGTGGCTTCATCCCTTTGGCCCGGGAAGTTGGTTGGATTCCCAACTTCTTGGAAATTCGCGACAAGCTTGGTCTGCGGTCCGGGACTTGTCTTGGAGTTTCGACGCGGTGAACGGCCAACTGGTTGGCCGCAAAAGAGTCGAGCGCGATGTTTTTCAGAAATGGCGGGGCCGAGGTCGGTTACCCGCTGGGCTGAGAGTAGACGAATATCTCCGGCGCGCTCGCGATGTTGACCGCAGTCGATAGTTCGGTCCTGCTCGACGTCGTCACGGATTCGCCCAGCTTCGCGGATGCATCGGAGCGGGCGCTGCGGAAAACGATGGGCGAAGGCGGGTTGGTCGCATGCGAAGGGGTCCTGGCTGAAATCCGCCCGGCCTTCTCGAAGACGGCCAGGTTGATCAATTCCTGCGTGACTTCCGTCGTCAACTCAAAGCGCCCTCCTGGGAGGCTAGATTTTTGCTCGCTACCACAAGCGCGGAGGCAAAGGCGGACGGATCGTGGTTGATTTCATGATCGGGGCGCACGCGCTCGTACATGCAGATCGACTCCTGGCCCGCGGTCGCCGCTACTGGCGCGATTTTTTTCCCGTTTGAAGCTGCTTTTCCCCTAACCGGCTAACCGTTCCGGTCAACGGAAAGGGGGCCGCGCCCCGGCACGGTTTCTGTTCTTGAATTGGCTTCCGAAACACCGGAAGTTTTTTCATGCTTACGAAAGACGTTGCAGCTACCGCCGTCGCCGCTCCCGAAACCGTCATCGAGCCCTTGCCGAAAACTTCTCAGCCAAAAAGTTCAGCGAAAAAGCCGCTCCAGATTTACATCGACGGCGAATTTTTCGACCAAAGCGACGCCAAGATTTCGGTCTTCGATCACGGTCTGCTCTACGGGGACGGCGTCTTTGAAGGCATCCGCTTTTACAACGGCCGGGTCTTTCGGATGGAGGCGCACATGGAACGGCTTTGGGAATCGGCCCGCTCGATTTGCCTCGAGATCCCCATCTCGCGCGAGGCGATGGACGAGGCGTTGCTCGAGACCATCCGGCAAAACAATCTGCGCGACGGTTATGTGCGTCTTGTCGTCACTCGCGGCGTGGGCAACCTCGGGCTCAACCCGATCCAGTGCGAACGGCCAAGCATCATTATCATTGCCTCGACGATCGCGCTTTATCCGGAAGAGGTTTACCGGAAAGGCTTGACCGTGGTGACGGTCCCGACCCGGCGGATGGGCCCGGCGACGCTTAATCCGGCGATCAAGTCGCTCAATTATCTGAACAACGTTCTCGCCCGGATCGAAGCCAATCTCTCAAATGCCGATGAAGCGCTGATGTTGAACGACGCCGGGAATATCGCCGAGTGCACGGCCGACAATGTCTTCATCGTCAAGCATGGGCAGATCATGACGCCCCCGATCACAGCCGGGGCCCTTCGTGGCATCACTCGCTCGGTCGTGTTCGACATCGCGGAGGAGCTCGGGATCAAAATCACCGAGCCCGAGCTAACCCGCCATGATCTTTATATTGCGGACGAAGCTTTTCTCACCGGAACAGCGGCTGAGGTCATCCCGGTGATTACGGTCGACGGCCGCACGATCGGCAAGGGCAAACCGGGACCGATCACCAAGCGCACGATTGCGCGTTTCCGCGAGCTGACGCGTGAAACCGGAACGCCAATTTTTCAAGAGTGAGCGGGCTGAGAGCCGCGAAAGAGCAGGGAACAGGCAATGCTGGAGTGCCTGTTGAATCTTTTACCCCATTTGTGGTCTAATTGAGCAGCCATGCTGTGTGACGTTTGTAAATGCAATGATGCCTCGGTCTTCCTGACCCAGATTCTCGAGGGCAAAATGCAAAAGGTGAATCTGTGCGACGCTTGCTCGAAGGACAAAGGGGTGCAGGACCCAACTGGATTTGCGCTGGCCGATTTATTGTTAGGCATCGGCGCCGCGGAAGAGATCGAGAAGGGCGCGACGAGCCAGAAATGTCCGGTCTGCGGATTCACTCAGGCCGATTTTAAAAAGACCGGCCGGCTCGGGTGCAGCGCCTGTTATCAGACGTTTTCGGAAGGGCTTGAATCGCTTCTCAAGGCGATGCACAAGGGGACCGAGCACGTCGGAAAGTTGCCCGAACGCGCCGCGCGCCAGATGGAATTAAGCGACAAGATGCGCGCTCTTAATGACAACCTGGAAAAAGCGGTGGCGGAGGAAAATTACGAGACCGCGGCCAGTTTGCGCGATCAGATCAAGAAGCTCGAGCACGAGATGGCGAGTTAAGGATGAAATTTTCCCAGGTCTTGTCCAGTTCCGGAGAATGGCTTCGCGGTGAGGGTCCTCATCACCAGGTCGTGGTGAGCAGCCGGGTGCGGCTCGCGCGCAACCTGCGCCATCGCGCCTTTCCCGGCTGGGCGAAAAAGGCCGAGCGCACCCAGGTGCTGGAACAAATTAAGCCGCACGTGGAAGCTCTCACCGAGATGCAGGATTCCTTCTCCGAATTGCTCCAGGATTTGTCGGCCCTGGAAAAACAGGTGCTGGTCGAGCGCCATCTCATCAGCCGTGAACACGCGGCCAAGGGAATGGGCAGCGCCGTGGTGATGAATCGCAGGCAAACCCTCAGCATCATGATTAATGAAGAGGATCACCTCCGGATGCAGGCGATCCGTTCCGGGCTGCAGTTGAAGAGCGCTTTCAAGCTGGTCGATAAAGTCGACAGCACCCTCGAGAGCAAACTCGACATCGCCTACGATCAGCGACTAGGTTACCTCACGGCCTGCCCGACCAATGTCGGCACCGGGATGCGGGCCTCGGCCATGTTACATTTGCCCGGCCTGGTCCTGAGCGACCTCATCAACCAGGTCATCCAGGCGGTCAACAAAATCGGACTCGCCGTCCGCGGCCTCTATGGCGAAGGCACCGAAGCGATGGGCAATCTTTTCCAGATTTCCAACCAGACAACGTTAGGCGAAAAAGAAGAAGAAATCATCGCCCGCCTCACGAAAGTGATCGAGACCATCATCGAGAAGGAACACGACGCCCGCCAAATGTTGATCCAGAAGAAGCCCGACACCCTCTCCGACCAGATCGGCCGGGCATACGGCGTGCTCACCTATGCCCATGCGATGACCTCGAAAGAGGCCCTCAACCTGTTGTCGATCATGAAGCTGGGTGTCGATCTTGGTGCTTTCCCCGAAGACCGGCGACTCCCGATCGACGAACTCTTTATCGAAACCCAGCCCGCGCATTTGCAGAAAAGCTCGCAACAAAAACTCAATGCGGAAGAACGCGACTTTTTGCGCGCGGAAATCATCCGCGCTCGTTTGAAACTCTTTCCTAAACCTGATATGAATAAAGTGGCGCGGGAGCGCGAACGCAACGGCGCTTCCGAGTCGAACCAGAATGAATAATTTTACACCGCGGGCCCAGCAGGTTCTTGCCCTGGCCCGGAAAGAAGCGGACCGCTTCAACCATAACTACGTCGGGACCGAGCATCTCCTCCTCGGGTTGATCAAGCTCGGGCAGGGGGTAGCCGTCAACGTCCTCCAGAAGATGGGGCTCGACCTTGAGACCGTCCGGATGGAAGTCGAGAAACAGGTTGGCTCCGGTCCGGAAACCAAGATGGTCGGCAACATCCCCTACACTCCGCGGGTGAAAAAAGTCCTCGCCCTGGCGGGCAAGGAAGCGCGCGCCCTCAACCATTCCTATGTCGGGACCGAGCACATCTTGCTCGGCCTGTTGCGCGAAGGCGAAGGCGTCGCCGCCCGGGTCTTGAAGAGCCTGGAAGTCGATATCGAACGGACCCGTAACGAGATCCTCAAGGAGCTCGACCCAAATTTTACTCCGCCGGAAGGCGACCCGGAGCTTGGGTCGACGGAAGGTGGCTCGAAGAAGGACGTGAAGACGCCCGCCTTGCGTGCCTTTGGTCGCGACCTGACCGATCTGGCGAAAAAGGGCGAGCTCGATCCGGTGATCGGACGGCACAACGAAATCGAGCGCGTCATCCAGGTGCTTTGCCGCCGGACAAAGAACAATCCGGTATTGTTAGGCGAAGCGGGCGTGGGCAAGACTGCAATCGTCGAAGGGCTGGCCCAAGAAATCGCCAACGGGAATGTGCCGGAACTTTTGCGCGACAAGAAGGTCGTTACCCTCGACCTCGCCCTCATGGTCGCCGGGACAAAATATCGCGGCCAGTTCGAGGAACGGATCAAGGCGGTGATGGACGAGATCCGGCGTTCGAAGAATGTCATTCTTTTCATCGACGAATTGCACACCATCGTCGGCGCCGGTTCCGCGGAAGGCGCGATGGACGCGAGCAACATCATCAAGCCGGCGCTCAGTCGTGGCGAGTTGCAGTGCGTCGGAGCGACCACCCTTAACGAATACCGTAAATACATCGAGAAAGACGCGGCCCTCGAACGCCGTTTCCAGACCGTGAAAGTCGACGCACCGACGATCGAGGAAGCGATTCTGATTTTGAAAGGCCTGCGCCCGAAATACGAAGCGCACCACAAAGCCCGGCTGACCGATGAAGCCCTCGAGACCGCGGTCAAACTTTCCGAGCGTTACATCACCGGTCGCTTCCTCCCCGACAAGGCGATCGACGTGATGGACGAGGCCGGCGCCCGCGCCCGGATCAACGCCATGACCCGTCCGCCCGACGTGAAGGAAATCGAAAAAGAGATCGAGAACATTCGGGTGGACAAGGAAGCTGCGATCAAGGCCCAGGATTTCGAGAAAGCCGCCGCTCTCCGCGACAAGGAAAAACAGGCCAAGGAAAAACTCGAACGGATTTTGGCCGAATGGCGCGAGCAAAGAGAAGAAAAGGAAGTGCTCGTGACGGCCGACGACATGATGCACATCATCTCGAAGGTGACCGGGGTCCCGCTCCAGAAGATGGAGCAAAAAGAAACCGCCAAGCTCCTTGCCATGGAAGGCGAGATCAAACAGCGCGTCATCGGCCAGGACGAGGCGGTCGCCGCCATCAGCAAAGCGCTGCGCCGCTCCCGCGCCGACCTGAAAGACCCGCGCCGTCCGATCGGTTCATTCGTTTTCCTCGGGCCAACCGGAGTGGGCAAGACCTTCCTCGCCCGGACTTTGGCCGAGTTCATGTTCGGCGACTCGGATGCGTTGATCCAAATCGACATGTCGGAATACATGGAAAAGTTCACCGCCTCGCGCCTCATCGGCTCACCTCCGGGCTATGTCGGTTACGAGGAAGGCGGCCAGCTTTCCGAAGCCGTCCGGCGCCGCCCCTATTCGGTGGTGCTCTTCGACGAAATCGAAAAGGCGCATCCCGATGTGATGCACCTCCTTCTGCAGATTCTGGAGGAAGGAAAGATCACCGACTCGTTAGGCCGGAAGATCGATTTCCGCAACACCATCATCATCATGACCTCGAACGTCGGGGCGGACTTGATCAAGAAACAGACGGTGATGGGCTTCGGTGCGCCGCGAAGCACAGCCGACTACGAGACGATGCGAGACAAGATCCTCGAGGAAACCAAGCGCGTCTTTAAACCGGAGTTCCTCAATCGCCTCGACGAGATCATCGTTTTCCACACCCTCGAGAAGTCCGACTTGATGAAGATCGTCGATCTGGAAGTGGCGAAGGTGAAGCGGCGTCTCCAGGCGAAGGAAATCGAAATTCAGCTCGACCAGGCCGCGCACGAATTCGTCATCGAGAAAGGCTACGACCCGACCTACGGGGCACGCCCGATGCGGCGCGCGGTCGAGCGTTATCTCGAGGACCCGCTGGCCGAGGAATTACTCCGTGGCGGAGTGAAGCAGGGCGACCTGGTGCACGTCACGGTGGACAACGGGAAGCTCGCCTTCAAAGCCGCCGAGCCGCAGAACGCGCCCGCCGGCGCGAGCTAATCAGTTGCAGATGCTCGCCTGCGGCCGGCGCGGCGATTCCGGTCGTTAGGCACGCTCGCCCTGTCAGCGTAAAAGCGCCTCGCTCGGAGGCCCCTGCTTGCGCAGTAATTCAGGCGCGAGGATGTGCCGCGGCATATGCTTTCTTCAACCGCTCGGTCGTGACGTGGGTATAGATTTGCGTCGTCGAAAGGCTGGCGTGGCCTAACAATGCCTGGACGCTCCGCAGGTCGGCGCCGTTGTCGAGCAGATGGGTAGCGAAACTGTGCCGCAATTTATGCGGGCTGATCGAGACCGGAATCGAGGTGTGCTGAAGGTAGCGCTTGAGCACGAGCCAGATCGAGCGCGGCGAAATCCGGCGCCGCCCTTTATTGATGAAGAGTGGGCCAGTGTGAACGTTTGCCGCCGCCCGATAGCGCGAAATAGCCTCGAGCGCCGGCGCCCCAACCGGACAAACCCGCTCCTTGCGCCCTTTGCCAAGAACGCGGACCGACTCGGTGTAAAGGTCGAGGTCGTTCACGTGGAGTGAGGCGAGTTCGGCCAGGCGCAGCCCGCTGCTGTAAAACAGCTCCATGATCGCGGCGTCGCGCAGCGGCATCCACTTCGGCGCGTTCTTCGGTTTCTCCATCCGAAGGGGAGCTGCGAGCAACTCATTGATCTGCGTCTCGGTGAGCACGAGCGGCAGTTTCTTCTCCGTTTTTGGCAACTGCACTTCGCGGATCGGGTCTTTCGCCAGGCGATTCCGCGCCACGAGGAAACGATAGAAGCTGCGCAGTGCCGAAAATTGGAGCCGGATATAGGAGCGCGCCTGTTTGCGTTTCATGAGGTCGAAAAGGTAGTCGCGGAAATGTTGCGCGGTGCACTTGCGCCAGTCCGGCGCCTGCATCTCTTCGCGGAAATGACGAAGGGCATCGCGATAGATGCGCAAGGTGCGCGGCGATGCATTGCGTTCCACCTCGAGAAAGCCGAGAAATTCTTCGGCGACACGATCCTTTGCCTGCCCCGGCTTCGCCAGGCCTGTCGCGTCGCGGTTACTCTGGTCTTTCGATTTGATAGCGGTTGTCACCCGAGCCGCGAAACTGGCTTTTGAAGATGGGCGCCGGATTGGTCGAGATCAGCTCGTAACTGGTGAGGATAAACTCAGGATAAACCCCGTTGCTCGCCGGTTCGTAAACCTTGTCGCCGCTGAAGTGGCCATAAAGTCTGTACTCGTAGTTGTTGTCGTAGCCGAAATTCACCAGCTCGCGATCGGGGGCAAGCTTTTGGTTTTCGTTCAACATCACGAGCTGGGCCGTGCTCCACGGCTGTCCCGGCCGGCGAACGTACCCCCAGAAATGGTAGTTCGGTTTGAAATAGCGCCGCCCGATGAAGTAGTCGCCTGGTGGTTCCGCCTGGATCCGGGCAGCCATCGCCAGCCGTGCCTGCTGGATCCCTGTCGGCATCGGCGTTTCGCATCCGGCGAGGAAGCACAGAGTAGCGAAGAGCCCAAGAGCCTTAAACAGACCACCTTTCATGGGTGCAGTTGGCATGACCTATCGCAGCTTCTTTTTCCCATGCAACGCTCACGACTGCATCTGTAGCGGCGGTCTGTGACCGCCGAAAACGTGGATTGCAGCGGGCGCCCTCCGCGGTCAAAGACCGATGCTACCTCGTTGCATGGCACTGCAGGATTTCAATTTTGCATCCCGGCGGCCCGCTGATTAGACTCTGCCGCACCCACCATGATCGAACTGGAAGTTTACGCTGCGGGTGTGCGCGACCTGAACAAGATACTCACGCTCGACCATGAGCTGGAAGCGGTGCCGGGGCTTCCCTACAAGGTCGATAGCCGCCACGACATCGTCTACCACGAGCTGGACGCGCCGACCCTCGGCTCCCGCGAGATTCGCAGCATTTTCATCAAGCTCGGGCTGGAGCCGCGCTTCGTCGGCGCCATCCCACCGGAGTTACGGCCACGCTCGAAAACCGAGCTGCTCGGCGCCTGAGGATTGGCGCCGCGGCGCGCCTGCGATCGCGACCACATGTTTCAGCGCTTCTTCATCGGCCTTGGCGCGCTTGTGATTGCGTTTTTCACTTATCTGGGTGAACTGGTCGTTCTTGCCGGGGAATCCCTCTGGTCCGCCGTATCCCACCGGATGCGGTGGCGGCTTTTCCTGCGGCAAATGGTGGATATCGGGTTGCTTTCGCAGCTCGTGGTGGTGATCACCGGGGGATTCACCGGGGCGGTTTTTGCGGCCCAGACCTATTTTCAGTTTAACAAGCTCGGGGTTGCCTCCGGGGTGGGGGCGGTGGTTTCGGCAGCGCTTTTTCGCGAGCTGGGACCGGTTCTCACCGGCCTGATGGTGACCGGCCGGGTAGGCGCTGCGATGTCGGCAGAAATCGGGACGATGAAGGTGACCGAACAGATCGACGCGTTGCGCGCGCTCGCGGTCCATCCGGTCGATTACCTCGTCGTGCCGCGAATGCTGGCAATGATGATCTCAATGCCGTTGCTCGTCGCTGAATGCATCGGCTTCGGCCTGGTCGCGGCCTATTTTGTTTCCGTTCACCTGCTCGAGATCAGCGGGCCGTATTATCTTGCGAATATGGAACGGTGGACCCAGCTGCGCGACATCGCCATGGGCCTGACGAAAGGCTTTTGTTTCGCGCTCCTCATTGTCTTTATCAGTTGTCACAAGGGCCTGACCAGCCGGGAAGGCGCGGTTGGGGTCGGCCGGGCCACAACCGAGGCGGTGGTCAATGCCTCGCTTGCGATTTTGATTTCAAATTTCTTTCTCACCATGTTCCTCAACGTCATTTTCCCGGCCGGATGGCAGTGAACCACGAGACAATCACGCTCGCGCGTTGCCCAGCGCGAGATCGCCCGCCTAACGAGAAGACAGGCGCCCCCATGATCGCAGTCCGCGGTTTAAAGAAGCGGATCGGCCCGCAGGAAATCCTTCGTGGAGTGGATCTCGAGGTCGCGCCCGGGCGGACCCTCGTCATTATCGGCCGGAGCGGCGGAGGGAAGAGCGTGCTTTTGAAGAACCTGATCGGCCTAATGCAGCCGGACGAAGGTGAAATCCGGATCGACGGCCAGAACCTCATCGGAATGAACGAACGCCAGCTCGCCGCCGTTCGCCGCAAGGTTGGCATTCTTTTCCAGGGCGGAGCGCTCTTTGATTCCATGACCGTGGAGGAAAACATCGCCTTTCCTCTACGCGAGGCGGGCATGCGCGACCCAACTTTGATCGAGCAAAAGATCGCGGAAATTCTCGAAGTGATCGAGCTCGAGGGCCAGCAAAAGAAAATGCCGGTAAACCTGAGCGGCGGAATGAAGAAGCGGGTCGGCCTGGCCCGCGCCATCATCAATCAGCCTTCCTGCATTCTGTACGACGAACCGACCGCCGGGCTGGACCCGGTGGTGAGCGACAGCATCAACCGGCTCATCCGCCGCTTGCAGGAACGCTATCACGTGACCAGCATCGTGGTGACGCACGATATGAAGAGCGCTTTCCATGTCGGCGATCACATTGCCTATCTGCACGAGGGCCGGATTTACTTCCACGGCACTCCAGCCCAGCTTGAGGTGACGCCGGACCCGATCATTCAGGATTTCCTGATCGGTCGAGCCCGGGTCGCGGACTAACGAATGAGCGAACCGGATCGAGGACTGGAGCTGAAAGTGGGGATCTTCGTCGCCGTCGGGCTTGCGATTCTCGCTGCGCTCGTGGTCGAATTCGGCCGGCTCGGTGAAGGATTTCGCACCTACTACCCGCTGACCGTGCGTTTCGAGGACGCGAGCGGACTTTTGAAAAGCTCGGACGTTTTGCTGGGCGGGGCGAAAATCGGCCGGGTCGGCGGCGCGCCGCGACTCGTTAGGACGGGGCGCGGAGTGGATGTGCCGCTCAAGATTTACGACTACGTCAAAATTCCTCTCGGCAGCGCTTTTACCGTGGGCAGCGCGGGATTGTTAGGCGACCGGTTTGTCGCAGTCACTCCGCCGCCAGGCCAGCCCGCGAAGTTCATCGCGAAAGGAGCGCATTTGGAAGGGACGCGCGAGAAAGGGCTTTCCGACATGACGAAGGAAGGCAGCGCCCTGCTCAGCGAATTGCGCGGAACGGTGGCGAAGATCGACCAGGCGGTCTCGCGCCTGAACGACCAGGCTCTCTCGGAGGAAAACATGGAACATCTCCACCAAACCTTCGACAATCTGAGCAAGACGACCGCCGCTCTTTCACAGTCCTCAAAAAAAATCGACGGGGTGGTAGAGAAGGCCGATGCCACCGTGGGTTCGGCCAAAGAGGCGGCAGAGAAGATCGAGCAGGCGGCCGGGCAGGCCCGGGAGACGCTCCGATCGCTCGAACACCTCGTAAAAGAAGCGCAATCGGGGGACAACGTGGTAGGAATGTTGCTTACAAACGAGGCGGTGGCCAATGACCTGCGCGCCTTCATCAGCAATCTCCGGCGCCACGGCGTCCTCTTTTATCGAGACCGCGCCGCCAAAGGGTCGCCGCCGGAAAATACCCCCGCGCCGCGCCGTCGCGGTCGTTAGGCAAAAATGAATTCGCAACGGACCCTCAACCTTCTCCGGGTGCTCTTCGTCACCTTCGCCGGACTTGTCGGTTCTCTTGTTACGACCGAGTTGCAGAACACGGCCATTCCCGGGCTGCTGGTCGGTCTGGTTTTCGGGCTTTTTCTAGTCCTGGCCGATCGGCTGCTGAGAGGTTTTTCTCTGCGCGCTTTTTCTTCCGCTACCCTCGGTCTGCTTCTGGGTTTGTTTTTCGCCAACCTTCTGCTTGCCTCGCAGGTGCTGCGTTATCAGCCGGAGGAAACACAGTGGATCGCGCGCCTGGTGGTCTATTGCGCCTTTGGCTATCTCGGGATGATGCTGGCGATGCGGAGCAATCGCGACGAGTTCTCCCTCATCATTCCCTATGTCCGTTTTGCCCGGGAAACCACCCAGCACGAGCCGCTCGTAGTCGATACCAGCGTGATCATTGACGGGCGCGTGGCGGATCTTTGCGCGACCGGATTTCTCAGCCGCGCCCTGGTCGTCCCCCGCTTTGTCCTCGATGAGTTGCAACTGCTGGCCGATCACTTTGACCCGATCAAACGCGAACGCGGCCGCCGGGGTCTGGACATCTTGAACCAGCTGCAGCGCTCGCGCGAAATCGATCTCACGATTGAAGAGACGACCCTGGACGAAAACGATGCGACGACTGATGCCCGCCTCGTCCGACTCGCCAAGGTTTTGCGGGCGCGGCTGCTGACAAACGACCACGCGCTCTGCCAGGTGGCGCGCCTGCAACATGTGCCGGTCTTGAATTTAAACGACCTGTCCCGCGCGCTCCGACCGGTGCTGGTGCCTGGAGATGTGGCGGAGTTGAATCTGGTGAGAGAGGGCCGCGACTCGCACCAGGCGGTGGGATATCTGCCCGATGGAACGATGATCGTGGTGAACCATGCGCGCCCGCATATCGGGCGAGTGGTCACCGTGGTCATTTCCAGTTCGCTTCAAACCGCGGCCGGCCGGCTCATCTTTGCCGAGTTAAAGGAAAACGCGCGAGTCCGCAGTGCGTTTCAAGCGCGCGCGAACGCGCCGGAGCTGAGCGAAGTGGGCTGATGTGAGCGCTTAAGAGGCATTGAGATAGCAATCTGCGCCTCATGCTCCTGCTCTTGCTCCCAGCGGAGGCTAATTGCGCTAGAGCAGGAGCGAAAGCAAGAGGAGGAGTAGGAGCCAGAGAAGGACGGGCCGGTGTTGTTTTTCTCGCGAGTGGTACCCCGAGTTCCCACCCTGCCAGGGGAGCGCCTCTCATGATGGCCCCCCTAACGAATACCCACAGCCCGCCGCACTCTCGCCATTACCTGGTCGGCAATCGCGTTGGCCCGTTTCGCCCCGGCTGCCAGCACTTCCTCGATATATCCCGGTTGCGCGAGAATTGCCTCACGCCGTTTCCGCATCGGGGCAAAGAATTCCCAGAGTCTGACGAAAAGCTGTTTCTTGAACTCGCCGTAACCGATTCCGCCTTTCCGGAAATTTTCTTCCATCCTCGCGATCTCCACCGCCGAACCAACTAACGAAAAAAGCTGGAAGATAGTCGAGGCTTCCGGGTCCTTCGGGGCCTCGACCGGCGCGGAGTCGGTCACAATGCTCATGACCCGCTTTCGCATTTCTTTTTCCTCGGCGAAAATGTCGATCGTGTTGCCGTAGCTCTTGCTCATCTTTTGTCCGTCAAGGCCGGGGACAGTTTGGGTTTTCTCCTGAATCCGCGGCTCGGGGAGCTTGAGGATTTGGCCATAGGTCTCATTGATCCGAGTAGCGATATCGCGCGCGATTTCGATGTGCTGCTTCTGATCCTTACCCACCGGCACGACATCGCTATCGTAAATGAGAATGTCCGCCGCCATCAGCACCGGATAGGTAAAAAGACCAGTATCTGCGGGCAGCCCGCGTGCGATTTTATCCTTGTAAGAATGGGCCAGCTCCAAGCGCGACTTGGGCGTGACGGTGGAAAGAATCCAGGTCAATTCCGTCACCTGGGGCACATCGCTCTGGAGAAAAAGAATCGCCTTATTCGGATCAAGCCCGCAGGCCAGAAAATCGAGCGCCACCCGCCGTCTATTTTCCCGCAGGGCCCTGGGATCGCGCAGGCTGGTGAGGGCGTGGTAATCGGCGATGAAATAGAGCGCCTCGCCCTCGTCCTGGAGCGCGACCGCCGGCCGCATCATCCCGAAATAGTTTCCGATGTGGAGAATGCCGCTCGGTTGGATGCCGGAAAGAATGCGCATGGAGACGGGCGGAATGTTTCACGCA
>Ga0081539_10000672_pt1 | contig 68487 bp, 73 predicted proteins | sample TabmetS4T2R2_FD_71023 | JGI IMG/M metagenome (GOLD analysis project Ga0081539, IMG submission 71023) | Tabebuia heterophylla rhizosphere microbial communities from the University of Puerto Rico - S4T2R2 | ecosystem: Host-associated > Plants > Roots > Rhizosphere ...
CCGGGACCCCACCAAACGGACGCGGCTTCAACGACATCAGCAGCCAAGCTCCCCACCCACAAGATCAACAAGTCGCACAGAGCCTAGCCACCACCCGCCCACGAATAAACCAACAGCATCGTTGAACGTCTCGAAAGCGCCTTTCAGGGCAGTTGGCCGGGGGTGGCGGCGAAGGCACGTGCGGCCGCGCCGGCCGGGCCCACCCGCACGTCCGGGTCGCCGGCCGGGATCCACACCGACTGGCCCCGGGTCAGCGTCAGGTCCCCGGCGGACAGCGCGCCGTCGATCGTCATCAGGATGCGCGGGGTGCCGGCGGGCAGCGTCACCGGCTCCCGCGACCCGTCCGTCCACTCCAGACGAGACAGCTCGAACTCCGGGGCCGGCGTGCGGTACACGTACCGCGCCCCGTCCCGCGACCCCGTCGTCACCGCCATGTCGCCATAGCCGAAGTCCAGCACCCGCAGCAGCTCCGGCACGTCCACGTGCTTGGGCGTCAGCCCGCCACGCAGCACGTTGTCCGAGTTCGCCAGCACCTCGACGCCGATGCCGCGCAGGTACGCGTGCAGGTTGCCGGCCGGCAGGAAGATCGCCTCGCCCGGCTGCAGCACCAGCCGGTTGAGCAGGGCCGCCGCCAGCACCCCCGCGTCGCCGGGGTAGCTCTCGCCCAGCTCCAGCAGCGTGCGGCACTCCAGCTCGAACGGCCCGTGCTCCTTGACGTGCACCACGCACTCGTCGAGCAGCGCCGGCACCAGCGCGTCGATCTTCGGCTGCGGCAGGGTGATCCACGTGGTGAACAGCGCCCGCAGGCCCTCGCGGTTCGGCTCCGCCGCCAGCAGGTCGACGTACGGCTCCAGGCCCGGCGTGGACACCGCACGCAGCAGCGACACGGTCCGGTGCGGGTCGCGGAAGCCGGCCAGCGCGTGGAACTCCGTCAACGCGCACAGCAGCTCGGGCTTGGGTGTCGGGTCCGGGTAGTTCCGGTTCCCCGCGTCCCGGGGGATCCCGCGGGCCTCCTCGCGGGCGTAGCCCTCCGCGGCCTGCGACGCCGACGGGTGGGCCTGCAGGCTCAGCGGCTCCTCGGCGGCCAGCACCTTGAGCAGGAACGGCAGCCGCCCGTTCCACCGGGCCAGCACGGACGCACCCAGCTGCCCCTCGGGATCGGCGGCCAGGACGTCCAGCAGCGAGCCGGACTCGACGTGGGACGGGTCGCCGGGGTGGGCACCCAGCCACAGCTCGGCCTGCGGGTGCGGTGCCGGGACCGGCTTGCCGAGCAGGTCGGCGATGGCCGTCCGGGAGCCCCACGCGTAGGGCCGGACCGGGTTGTCAAGCAGCTCCAAGAGTGTTCACTCCCTCGGCCGGGCCGGCGTGTACCGAGTGGTCCCGCCGATCGTTCCAGCCGCCAGCCCCAGGTACAGGGCGGCCAGTTCGAAGCGCAGTGCGAGCACGGCCGCGGAGGCGGTCGTGTCCGCGGTGATCTCCTCGGCCGGCGCGATCAGGTCCGCGTCGGGCAGCATGTCGCCGGCGAGCCTGCGCATCGGGTCGGCCGGCAGGGCGCTCACGGCCAGCAGGAACGTCCGCAGCGGCGAGACCGCCGACGGCTCGAGGTCGTCCGGGTCGGCGAAGATGTCGGTACCGGAGGCGGCCTGCGTGGCGGCCCGGTGCAGTGCGGTGCGGCTCGCGGCCTGCTGGTACTGGGCCACGTCGCACACGATGCCGGCGTGGGTGGCGAGCATCTGCGCGGCGTACAGGGCGACGCCGGTGGCCACGTCGTCCAGGCCCCACAGCAGCGGGGTCCGCTCGGCCAGCCGCAGCGCCAGCGCCTTGGCGGGGTTCACGAACGACTCGTGCTGCATGTGCCCGCGTTCGGCCTCGCGGTCCAGCTCGTCGGCGACCATGTCGAGGTCGGTGCGCAGCAGTTCGAGGGTGGTGGCGGTGAGCAGGCCGCCGGCGAGCGCACGCGGGAAGCCGAAGCCGGGCGGCACCGGCACGCGCGGCGTGATCAGCACGGCCTTCCCGGCGGCGGCCGCGGCGACCGGGCCGTCCTCGGGTGCGGTCAGCACGACGCTCGCGCCGTAGCGGCCGGCGCGGTCGACGGACTCGGCCAGCTCGAGGTCACCCGGGTCGTCGGTGTGCGCGACCAGCACGTCCAGCGCGCCGAGCCACGGCGGCGCGGTGTCGGTCACCACGACCGGGACCGGGCAGGCGCGGCCCAGCAGGGTCATCAGGAGCTTCGCCGCGACGGGGCCGAGGCCGGGGCGGGTGAGCAGCACGAGCGCGCGGGGGCGGACGCCGCCGAGCCGGTCGATGCCGGCGTCCCGGCCCGCCTCCAGCGTGGCGCGCACCTGCGCGCCCGCGCGGGCGGACGCCGGCAGCAGGCCGTCGGTGTCGACGTCGGTCAGGCGCCCGAGGTCGTCGAGCAGGGTGTCGTCGACGGCCGCACTCACGACCGCGCCTCGCCCTCTCCTCGCAGGCTCCGAGTGGGCGGTCGCCGGTCGTGGTGCCTATGGTTCGCTCCGCAAGCTCCGCTCACTCCTCAGCACCCTCCTTCTGGGGCTCTATCGCCTCGTCCAGCAGCAGGACTGGAATACCGTCCTCGACGCGGAACTGCCGGCCGCATGACGTGCACGTCAGCACGTCCGCCTCGGGGTCGGTCGGCGTGCCGGGGTGCAGCGGCGCGTGGTCGTCGGACGGGCAGGCGAGGATCTCCAGGAGCCTCGGGTCGAGCTGGACGGCCATGTCCCCTCCCAGGGTGTGTTCGGCCACGATGTTCGCTCCGCAAGCTCCGCTCAGGCGCGGACGATGGCCAGGACCTCGTCGCGGATGGCGGCGACGGCGTCCCCGTCCGGCGCCTCGATGTTCAGGCGCAGCAGTGGCTCGGTGTTGGACGGCCGGATGTTGAACCAGCCGCCGTCCGGCAGCTCAACGGTAAGCCCGTCCAGCTCGTCCGTACGCACGCCTTCTCGCGCGGCGAACGCCTCCTTGACCGCGGCCATCCGGCCCACCTGGTCGTCCACCGTGGAGTTGATCTCGCCGGACGCGGCGTAGCGGGTGTACTCGCTGGTCAGCTCGGACAGCGGCCGCTCCTGCTCGCCGAGCGCGGCGAGGACGTGCAGTGCGGCCAGCATGCCGGTGTCGGCGCGCCAGAAGTCGCGGAAGTAGTAGTGAGCGGAGTGCTCGCCGCCGAAGATCGCACCCGTCCTGGCCATCTCGGACTTGATGAACGAGTGGCCGACGCGGGTGCGGACCGGGTTGCCGCCGTGCTCGGCGACGATCTCCGGCACGCCCTTGGACGTGATCAGGTTGTGGATGATCGTGCCGCCCGGGTCCTTGGCCAGCTCACGCACCGCGACCAGGGCGGTGACGGTGCTCGGCGGGACGGGCTCGCCACGCTCGTCGACCACGAAGCAGCGGTCGGCGTCGCCGTCGAACGCGAGGCCCGCGTCGGCGCCGACCTCGCGGACCCTGGCCTGCAGGTCGACGATGTTCTTCGGGTCGAGCGGGTTGGCCTCGTGGTTGGGGAAGCTGCCGTCCAGCTCGAAGTACATGGGGACGATGTCGATCGGCAGGCCCTCGAACATGGCCGGGACGGTGTGGCCCCCCATGCCGTTGCCGGCGTCGACGACGACCTTCAGCGGGCGGCTGCCGCTCAGGTCGACGAGTTTCCGCAGGTAGGCGACGTACTCGGTGAGCATGTCGCGGGTCTCGAGCTTGCCGGGGGTCTTGCCGTCGCTGGGTGCCGTGCCGGCCTCGACCTCGCGCTGGATGTCGGTCAGGCCGGTCTCCTGGCCGACCGGGGCGGCGCCGGCGCGGCAGAGCTTGATGCCGTTGTACTTGGCCGGGTTGTGGCTGGCGGTGAACATGGCGCCCGGCAGGTTGAGGTGGCCGGAGGCGAAGTAGAGCATGTCCGTGCTGGCCAGCCCGATCATCACGACGTCGACGCCCTCGCGGTTCGCGCCCTCGGCGAACGCGGCGGCCAGGCCGGGCGAGGAGGCCCGCATGTCGTGGCCGATCACCATCGCGTTCTCGGTCACCTGGCGGGCGAACGCCGCGCCGATGTCGCGGACGAGGTCCGTGTCGAGCTGCTCGCCGACGACGCCGCGGATGTCGTAGGCCTTGAAGACGCCGGACAGGTCTCGCACCAGTGCTCCCGGAGGTCAGCGGATTTGCCTCTGGCGAGCCTACCGGCGAGGTGGTCAAGCCCCGGTAGGCACTGCTGCCCCGCCTCCCCGGCCTTTCTATGTGTGGGTCACGTCCCGGCGAAGGTGCGGCTGCCGAGGCGGATTGTGGCTGGGCGCCGTCACGTTCCCCTGAGGTAACTGCTGGTCAGGTGCGGACTTCACATCAAAGATCCGGGCCCTAGTCCGTGACGGGGTTCGGCAACACGCGCAGATGGCCGCGCCGGCCCGTGGTCGTGCCGGCCGCCGGCTCGGGGGGTGGTTCGACCGGACGATCGGGGCGACCGGCCTCACGGACCGCCTCGGCCAGCGCGGTCAGGTCGTCGACCGTGGGCTCCGGGGCGGCGAACTCGCCGTCGTGCCGGACGACCTCCCAGCCACGCGGGACCGTCAGGCGTAGCGCGTGCTCCTCGCACAGGTCGTAGCTGTGCGGTTCGGAGTAGGTGGCGAGCGGCCCGACGACGGCGGTCGACTCGGCGTAGGCGTAGGTCAGGGTCGCGACGGCCGGGCTTCCGCACCCGGTCCGCGAACACTTCCGTACGCTCCGCACGAACGTGGACGATAGCGCGTCCAGTGGGAAATAGCCCCTCGCCACACCGTGGAGCTTCGCGGGCTCGATACCCTCAAGGCTGTGACCTCGACACGTGGCAGGCTCAAGCGCAGGCGGCGCCCCAACCGGGACCGCCATGGGCGCGGCCTGCGCGGGTCGCTGTACCCGTCCACGCTGCCGGCCGCGTCGACCCGCGCCGAGCGGTTCGACGCGCTCGTGCTGGCGGCCCTGGAGCCGATCGAGGCCCGCTGGCGCACGGAGCTGACCAAGCTCGACGTGGCGGTCGACGATGTTCCCGACGTCCGCGGCGACGAGGCCACGATCGCGGCGGAGGGGACGCTGACGGACGCCGGGGTCCCGTTGGCCCGGCTCGTACCGGCCGGCGTGGACCGGCGGGGGCTGCCCACCAAGGCCCGGATCGTCCTGTTCCGCCGTCCGCTCGAGGCGCGGGCACGGGACGGGGCCGACCTCGCGGACCTGGTCCACCACGTGCTCGTCGACCAGGTGGCCAACTACCTGGGCGTAGACCCGAACGTCATCGACGGCGAGGCCTGAAAGCCCTGAAGGACCCGGGCGCGCAGCGCCCGGCCCGGACCCGCGCGGTGCGTCTGCCCTGAAAGGCGCTTTCGGGACACCGACCGTGCCCTGAAAGGCGCGATCAGGACGTTGAGCGTCCCGAACGCGCCGTTCAGGGCACCGGGGATGTCTCGAACGCGCCTTTCAAGGCACGGGCCATGCCTCGAACGCGCCTTTCAGGGCACGGCCGGCCCCCACCCAGGCGCGAGCCGGCCGGGTATGCCGGACGCTACGGCGCCCGGCCCACGAAGCGGGCCCCACCACCGCACCCCGAAACGTGAGCATCGGTGGATCCAGGCTCAACGCCCTGAAGGACCCCTTCGGGACGTTCAACGTCCCGAAGGGGTCCTTCAGGGCGTGGGGCGGCGGCTGGGGATGGCTGTCAGGGCGATGAACAGGACCATGGCCGCCTGGGTCAGGAGTAGGACGCTCCGCAGGGCGGTCGGCTGTTCCACCTGGACCTCCGCCGCTCGGGTCGGCAATGACACCGCCACCAGGTGGTTCCACGCGCGGACGATCGGGACCTGCTGGCCGTCGACCGTCGCGGTCCAGCCCGGTTCCTCCTCCGCCGCGAGGACCAGCAGCCGGCCGGCCGGGCCGTCGGACACCCGGACCGCCACCGACGGCGGCGCCGCGTCCACCGGGACGATGCCGCCCGCCCCCAGCTCGACCGGCGGCTCCCCGCCCGTCACCGCCCGCCGTGCCAGTTCCGGGGACAGCAGGGTCACCGGTCCGGCCGCCGGCTGCAGCCGCAGCACCGGCCGCCCGTCGGACGTCGCCGGGGCGTCCGCCACCAGGTCGCCTGCCGACTCACGCAGGGACGCCGCGTCGGCGTGTGTCGGCACCACCACGAACAGCACCCCCGCGGCCGCCGCCTGTGCCACCCCGGCCTTCGGGTCCGACCTCAGGACCTCGGCCAGCGCCCGCATGCTCACCGCGTCGTTCACCGGCGCGAGGTCGTCGTCGCCGAAGGACGGCATGCGGCCGGCGGTCAGCCGCGGTTCCTCGGCCGGAGAGGACGGCAGCACCAACACCCAGCGGCCCGTGGACGCCAGCTCCCGCGACAGGGTCGTCGCCAGGTGCGGTACCTCGTTGGTCAGCGGCCCGGCACGCCCCGCCACCAGCGCGCCCACCGCCAGCCCCGCCACCCCGAGGACACCCAGCACCGCCGCCGGCCGCACCCACGAGATCGACGGCCCGCCCGTCCGGCACACCCCCAGCAACGCGTGCAGCAGCCCCCACCCCGCCAGCACCAACCCCGGCCCGGCCCACCCGTACATCGGCAGCGCCCCGGTGATCGGCGTCGCCCCCATCAACCGCACCAGCGCGACCGCGCACCCGCCCGTCACCGCCAGCGCGAGCCCGGGGAACGCCGTCCGCCGCGGCCGTACGGCGATGCCGACCAGCGTGAACCCGACCACCACCAGCCCCACCGCCGGCCAGGCACCCGGCCCACCGGGGTCGAGCGACACCAGCTCGAACAGCGACGCGACCGGTGTCGGCAGGTACGCGCCCACCCCGTGGATCACGACTCCCGGATGCTGGATCAGCACCGCCGGCCACGGCAGCAGCAGCGCCAGCGGCATCAGCACCACCACGAACAGCGCCGCCACCCGCCGACCGCCGGTCCCCCGGTAACCCGGCAGCACGACGAAACCGGCCAGCGCGTACGCCACCAGCAGCAGGTGCACCAGCGGCGAGAACGCCCCGATCACTGCCAACCCGAACGCCGACGACGCCGCCGTCGACAGCCACGCCGCCGACGTGGTCCGCGACCGGCCCAGCAGCGCGATGATCCCCGTGGTGACCGGCGGCACGAGCAGGTGCGCCATCACCACGTCGAGCCGGCCCTGCGCGACGGCGGCGGTCGCGGGCGGGAGCAACGCGTACGCGGCGGCCACCAGCGCCCGCACCCACCGGTGCACGGGCAGCCGCCGCGTCGCCACGTACGCCAGCAACCCCGACAGCGGCATGCTGCCCAGCAGCAGCACGGCCACCGCCGCCTGCGGGCCGCCGAGGACCGCGCCGAGCCCACCGATGATCGCCAGCGCGGCCGGTGCGGGTGCGGCCGTGCCGCCGGCCACCGGGTGCCAGGTCTCCAGGTACGACGACCACGTGGTCGCGAGATCGGCCACCGGCAGCAGCCGGCCGCCGGTCAGGTCGAGGCCGAGCCGGCCGGCGTTGACGTACAGCGCGGCCGCGAGCAGCCCCACGAACAGCAGGACCGGCGGCGCGAGGAACACCTGCCGCGCCAGCCGCGCCCGGTCGACCGCCACGACCATGAGCTCCGGGGACGGCGGCGCGGACCCGTCCCGCGGCACCGGGGACGGCCGGCGGTGCGGGCTCGGCCGCAGGCCGTGGGGCGGCGCGGCGTCCGGCACCGCGAGTGACACGGCCACGGAGGTCGCCGGCTGCCGCAGTCCGGCCGGTCGCCGGGGGCGGCCGGCGGCGCCGGCCGGCAGGGCGGCGGGGCCGACGGGCAGCCGGACCTCGTCGACGACCTGTCCGTCGGAGGGCACGACCACCGCGTCCGGCAGCCGGCCCAGTGCCGCGTCGGCCTGCAACCGCCGGCGCACGAGGCCGGCGACCAGGGCCCGCAGCCCGTTGCGCAGCCGCGTGAGCCGGGACGTGAACAACCCGTGCACGCCGCGGACCTCGACGGTGGCGCGGCGCAGCGTCCGCCCCTCCAGCAGCCCGGCGTGCCCGCTCAGGACGTACGCCGCCGCGCCGAGCTCCGCCCGCGCCTCGACGAGCCGGCGTTGCATGCCGAACCCGAGCGCACGCACGAGCGAGAGCAGCACCAGCCGCGGTACACCGACCACAAAGGACAGCAGGGAGCAGTTCACCAGGAACGTGCGCACGCCCTGCGCCCGCTCGACCGAGGCGGTCGACGCACGCGGCGCGTCGACCGGGCGCTGCCGGGTGAGCACCGCACGCGCGTGCCGCATCCGCGCGGCCGGCACGCACAACACCACGCTGCCGGCCCGGTTCGCGCGCCAGCCGAAGTCGATGTCCTCACGCAGCAACGTGATCGCGGGGTCGAAGCCGCCGAGCTTCTCCCACAGCTCGCGCCGCACCAGCATTCCGGCCGACGGCACGGCCAGCACCTCGGTGCTCTGCTCGTAGTCCCGGCCGAGCCGCGACCAGTCCACTTCGGACGGTCCGAGCCCGGTCTGCCGGTGCCCGCTGGCGTCCGTGGACAGCCCCGCCTCGACCACGAGCCGCGGGTCGTCCCAGTCGAGCGCGAACGGGCCCAGCACGCCGGCCGACGGCGACGCGTCGGCCGCCGACAGCAGGGTGGCGAGGCACCGGGGGTCGGGCACGCAGTCGTCGTGCAGCACCCAGATCCAGCCGCCGGGGTCACCCCAGCGCTCGATGGCCGCGGACACTGCCTCCTGCACGGCGGCCGCGAAGCCCGTGTCCCGCTCGAGCGTGAGCACGCCGTCGAGCACGCGGTCCTCACCGCGTGCGGCGTCGCTCAGCAGCCGTGCCGTGCCGTCGACGGAACCGGTGTCGACGGCGAGCACGTGCCGTGGCCTCGGCGCGGACCGCCGCAACGCGGCCAGCGCCTCCGGCAGCCACTCCTCGCCGTCATGGCAGACGAGCACCGCGAGCACTGGTGCGGTGCGCAGCACGGGGGTGGTCCCCCGAGAGCCGTAGCGTGGCATTCGCACAAGATGCCACGACGGGCTCCCGCTTCGTGTTTCAGCCCGCGCGTTTCTTCAGCTTGCGCCGCTCCCGTTCGGACAACCCGCCCCAGATGCCGAAGCGCTCGTCGTGCCCGAGTGCGTACTCGAGGCACTCCGCCCGGACCTCACAGCCCTGGCAGATCCGCTTGGCCTCCCTGGTCGAGCCGCCCTTCTCGGGGAAGAACGCCTCGGGGTCGGTCTGCGCGCACAGGGCGCGCTCCTGCCACTCCTGCTCCTCGGCGTCGTCGAGGAGCTCAGCGAGCACGCCGAACTCCCCGTACGGGCGCTCCCCCCACTCCACGACGCCACCACTCCCACTGGTCAGATCGTTCAGTTCGATTCCCTGCATCACCGTCCGCCTCCTCGCCTTTCGCGCTCCCCGGGTTGGCGGACACCACCCACCACTACTCCACTAGTGGCGAATGACATCGATGTGATTACACCCGTGTAGTCGCGGCGCGTCAAGCGATGTACCCGGCTGGGTGATGCCCTATGGGGCAGAACGAAACACCTCGACGTGTCGTCGCAATAACACGAAAATGACGCACCCGCACGGCGAGCTCACAGCCAACGTTGACACACTGTGCTCGTGCAGAGATCAGCGGTCCGCCCCTCGCCCGTGTTCCTCGCCATCCTCGCCGTCGCGATCGGTGGTGGGGTTCTCGTCGCGTTCAGCGAAGCGCTCCCGTACGGGAATCCCGACACGATCGCCAAGGCCGGAACGTTCCTGATGGTGCTCGCCGGCTGGGGTGTCTCCCTGTGCCTGCACGAGTTCGGGCACGCGTTCGTGGCGTTCCGGGGCGGCGACCGCGAGGTCTACTTCAAGGGCTACCTCACCCTCGACCCGCGCAAGTACACCGACCCGGTCTTCAGCCTGGTGTTCCCGTTGCTGATCTTGGCGGTGGGTGGGATCCCGCTCCCCGGTGGCGCGGTGTTCATCAACCACCACTCGCTGCGCAACAAGCGGACCGAGTCGATGGTGTCGCTCGCCGGGCCGTTCTTCAACCTGCTGCTCGGCTTCCTGTTGATGTTGTCGGTCTCGCTGTTCGCGCCGACGTTCTGGCTCGCGTCCGCGCTGTCGTACCTCGCGCTGCTGCAGATCTTCGCGTTCGTGTTGAACATCCTGCCGATCCCCGGCCTGGACGGCTGGGGCGCGATCGAGCCCTGGCTTTCGCCGCAGGCGCAGCGGTTCGGCGCGAAGGCCCGGCCGTGGGCGCCGCTGATCCTCTTCGTGGCCATCTTCGCCATCCCGGAGGTCGGCCGCGCGTTCTCCGACGTCGCCTACAACGTGTACGACGCCATCGGCGGGGACGCGCTCTTCGCGGCGTACGGGGACTTGGCGTTCCGCTTCTGGCAGTGAGGCACGATGGTGCCGTGAAGGTTGTGGTGCTGGTCGGCGGTGTCGGTGGGGCACGGTTCCTGCAGGGGGTGAAGCACGCACTCGGACCCGGTCACGAGATCACGGCGATCGTGAACACCGGCGACGACGTGTGGCTGCACGGCCTGCGGATCTGCCCGGACCTGGACACCTGCATGTACACGCTCGGCGGCGGGATCGACACCGAGCGCGGGTGGGGCCGGACCGGCGAGACGTGGACGGTGAAGGACGAGCTGGCCGCGTACGAGGCGGGCTCGGAGTGGTTCGGCCTGGGTGACAAGGACATCGCGACGCACCTGGTCCGCACCCGGATGCTGCGTGCCGGATACCCGTTGTCGCAGGTCACCGAGGCCCTGTGCGCGCGGTGGCAGCCGGGGGTGCGGCTGCTGCCGATGAGCGACGACCGGGTCGAGACGCACGTGGTGATCGACGACCCGTCCTCCGGCGAACGCGCGGCCGTGCACTTCCAGGAGTGGTGGATCAGACACCGGGCGGCACTCCCGGCGCACTCGATCGTGCCGGTCGGCGCCGAGGAGGCGAAGCCAGCGCCGGGTGTGCTCGACGCCATCGCGGCGGCGGACGTGATCCTGCTCGCGCCGTCCAACCCGGTGGTGAGCGTCGGCACCATCCTCGCGGTGCCTGGTCTGCGAACGGCGCTGGTGAAGGCGGACGCGAAGATCGTCGGCATCTCCCCGATCGTGAACGACAAGCCGGTGCGCGGCATGGCCGACGCGTGCCTGACCGCGATCGGCGTCGAGACGACGGCGGAGGCGGTCGGCCGGCACTACGGCTCGCGTGCGTCCGCCGAGGGCCTGCTGGACGGCTGGCTCGTGCACACCGGCGACACCGCGACCGTGCCGGACGTCGAGGTGCGTGCGGTGCCACTGCTGATGTCCGATGTGGACGCCACGGCCGCGATGGTCCGGGCAGCGTTCTCCGTCGCGGGAGTCACCGTTGAGTGATCACTCAGCCGAGGGCAGGGTCGAGGTCCTGCCCGTCGAGGGCCTGCCCGAGTTCCGCCCCGGCGATGATCTTTCCGGCGCCATCGCCAACGCCGCCCGGTGGCTGCGCTCCGGCGACATCGTGGTGGTCACGAGCAAGGTAGTGTCCAAAGTAGAGGGACGGCTGGTGCGGGTGCCGGCCGATCCCGAGGAGCGGGACCGCATCCGCCGGCGGCTGGTGTTCGACGAGTCGGTCCGCATCCTCGCCCGCCGCGCGCGGACGCTGATCACGGAGAACCACCTGGGCATCGTCCAGGCCGCGTCCGGCATCGACGCGTCGAACGTGGCCGGCGACGAGCTGGCGCTGCTCCCGGCGGACCCGGACGCGTCGGCGCTGGCGCTGCGCTGGGGCCTGCGGGACCGGCTGGGCGTCGAGGTGGCGGTGGTGATCACCGACACGATGGGCCGGGCGTGGCGGGTCGGCCAGACCGACGTGGCGATCGGCTCGTCGGGCCTGCGTGTGCTGCACGCCTACCGCGGCCAGGTGGACCGGTACGGCAACGAGCTGGCGGTCACGGAGATCGCGGTGGCCGACGAGGTGGCGGCCGCGGCGGACCTGGTCAAGGGCAAGCTGGGTGCGATGCCGGTGGCGGTGGTCCGCGGCCTGACGATCGGCTCGGACACGTCGAAGGCGCGGGACCTGGTCCGCCCGGTCGACGAGGACCTGTTCCGCCTCGGCACGGAGGAGGCGATCGCGGAGGGCCGGCGGCTCGCCGCGCTGCCACCCGCCGTGTCCGGCGCGTTCACCGACGAGCCGGTGGCCGAGGACGTGCTGAGGCAGGCGGTGGCGGCGGCGCTGACGGGTCCGGCGCCGGTCCGGTTCGCGCACCTGGCCGACCCGGCGCGGCGCAAGGACGTGCTGGACCAGCTGGCGGTGGAGGACCTGTACGCGGCGCCGGAGGTGGTCCTGGTGTTCGCGACCGACCTGTTCGCCGCGGGCGCCGCCGTGCACCGGCTGCTGGTGGCGCTGGCCGCCGAGGGCCTCGGCGGCCGCTGGGTGCCGGCCTCGGCGCTGCCCGACCTGGTGGGCGCGGTCGCGGTGGGTCATGCCACGGAGCTGACGCCCTCGCCGGTCGCCGACCCCGACGAACGGTTCGAGACATGGTGACCCTGCACGAGGACACCTACGCGACGCTGGCCGCCTGGCAGCCCGCCGTGCCGGCCCAGCGTTCGCTGCGGGAGGCGTTCCTGGGCTTCCTGGCGGCGCGCCCGGACGCGTGCCAGCGCTCGTGCGTGCCGGGGCACATCACGGCGTCGGCGCTGGTGCTGTCGTCGTCCGGTGCGGAGGTGCTGCTGACGCTGCACCCGCGGGTCGGTGCGTGGCTGCAGCTGGGCGGGCACTGCGAGCCGTCGGACACGACGCTGGTGGGCGCCGCCCTGCGGGAGGCGACGGAGGAGTCGGGCATCCAGGGCCTGACGATCGCCCCGGAGCCGGTGCACGTGGACGTCCACCCGATCACGTGCTCGCTGGGCGTGCCGACCAGGCACTTCGACGTGCGGTTCGTGGTCCGCGCCCCAGCCGGCGCGGACCCGGTCCGCAGTGACGAGTCACTTGACCTGCGATGGTGGCCGGTGGACGCCCTCCCCGACGACCCGACGGGCTGGACCGGGCTGTCGGAGATGCTGGCGGCCGCTCGCTAGCTCACTTGGGTTCGAGCACGAACACCGGGATCTGCCGGTCGGTCTTCTCCTGGTACTCGGCGTAGGGCGGGTAGGCCGCGACGGCCCGCTCCCACCACTCGGCCCGCTCGGCGCCGTCGACCTCACGGGCGACGAAGGTCCTCGTCACGGTCCCGTCCTGCAGCGGGAACTCGGGGTGCGCCTTGATGTTGTGGTACCAGGTGGGGTGCTCGGGGGCGCCGCCCTTGGACGCGACGACCGCGTACCTGCCATCGTGCTCCACCCGCATCACCGGTGTGTAGCGCAGCTTGCCGCTCTTCGCGCCGCGCAGCGTGAGCAGCACGATCGGCTTCCCGAAAACCTCGAGGCCCTCGGTGGTCCCCGTCTCGAGGATCGTCCTGGTCTGGTCCCGTACCCAATCCGTGGGGCTGAGCTCTACGTCTGGCATAACCACCACCAACACACCGCGCGTCGCCCTCATTCCCGAGGGTCACATCTCCCGGTAGTCGCGGGCGGCGTAGCGGGGGCCGTAGCGGGGCTTGCCCGGGCCACCGGCCTCGATGTAGCGGACCACGCGGTGGCGGTGCGGCGCGTACGGGGCCAGCACCTCCAGCATGCCCTGGTCGTCGACCTTGCGGCCCAGCAGCGCGTAGCCGACGAGCCCCGGGATGTGGAAGTCGCCGACGCTGACCGCGTCCGGGTCACCCCACGCGCGCTGGGCGATCTCCGCCGCGGTCCAGAAGCCGATGCCCGGGATCTTGCGCAGCAGGTCACGCCCCGGCCGGCCACGCAGCGCGACCGCCTTCTCCAGCTGGTGGGCGACCTGGGCCGCCGCGATGATCGCCTTGCGCCGGGAGAGGTCGACGCCCGCCCTGTGCCACTCCCAGTCGCGGATGGCCAGGATCGCGTGCGGGGTCGGCGGCGCGTACATGCCGGCCGGCGTGGGGCCGGGTGCCCGGGTGCCGAACCGCCGGCACAGCTCACGCCACGACCGGTGCGCCTCGTAGCCGGTGACCTTCTGCTCCAGCACGGAGGCCACGAGCAGGTCCCACACCCGCCCCGTCGACCCCAGCCGCACGGACATGCGGCGGCGCAGGTCGGCGATCAGCTGGTGGTGGGCCACGAAGCCGGAGTCGTCATCCTCGGCACCCAGCAGGGCGGGGATCCCGTCCAGGAGGACCTCGGCGCCGTCGCCCCAGGCGGACGCGCGGACCTCGCCGCCCGCGACGTGCAGTGCCAGCGTGCCCACGCCCGCCGGGGTGTTGGCGACGAGCCAGACCAGGCCGGCGTCCGTGACGTGGAACGAGGGGTCGCCGTATCCCCGGCGCAGCGGCGCCAGCACCGAACGCAGGTCCAGCGCGAAGTCCGGCCGCCAGCCGCGCTCGAGAGATGCCCGCACGGGGGATGACGCTACCCCGTTATGCTGCTTGACTTGTCACCCGCGAACCGCGCCTGGAGGAATCGACGATGACCACCCCCGCACGACCGGCCAAGGCCTCGATCGTGAGCGGGTACTTCAACCCCCTCCACCACGGCCACCTGGACCTCTTCGAGGCGGCCGCCGAGCGCTCCGGGTACCTGATCGTCATCGTCAACAACGACCGGCAGCAGCTGCTCAAGAAGGGCCGGATCATCCAGGTCGAGGACATCCGGGCCCGGATCGTCCGCGCGCTGCGCTGCGTCGACGACGTCTACATCGCGGTCGAGGACGGGCCCGGCCTGGACGGCACGTTCGACGTGATCCGCGCCGCGTACCCGGACACCGAGCTGGAGTTCTGCAACGGCGGCGACCGGCGCCCCGACGGCGACGTCCTGCCGACCGACGAGCTGGCCGCGGCCCAGCGCAACGACATCGCGCTGCACTACGGCATCGGCGGCACCAACAAGGCCGACTCCAGCACGCGCATCATGGCGGACCTCGAAGCCAAGTAAGTCTGCCCTTTGGTACCTGTCACCCGGTCGGGTGACAGATGATCACCCGTGCCCAGGTGTGATTTCCCGGCTCTTCGCTGACGTGGAGCCAAGAAAGGAATACCCTGGAGCCCAACCTTCGACGACGCGACAGGGAGAGGTCGACGCATGGACCCCCGTGAGCGGGCCGACGCCATCCTGGCGCGGGCCCGTGCGCGAGGCGCCTTCGTGGTGACTCCGGAGAGCGCCGTATCGCCCATGGACGCGGCGAGCACGCTGCAGATCCCGCGTGCGGTCGTCGCGGCGGCGGATGAGCGGGACTCGGAGACGACCATGGTCGTGCCCGCCGTTCCTCCTCGGGACGAGTTGCCTGCTATCGCGCAGGAGGCTCTGACGGATGTCGTGGCCGTGCCGCATCCTGGGCCGCGGTCGCGGCAGCGGCGCTTGGAGCAGCATCAGAGCATGTTGGCGGCGCAGGCGGCGGCTCGGGCTGCCGCGGAGCCTGAGGTTGTGGATGGGTTGGTTCCTACTGTCAAGGAGCCGCCTGCTGGTGGGTCTCTTTCTCAGCGTCTCGAGGGCTGAGTCTGCTTCGTCCGGGCCGGGGCGGGGCGGGGGTGGGCCGGGGGTGGGGCCGGGTGCGGTGGGAAGGGTTTGGCAAGCGGGGTGGCTTTGGGTTGCCGGCTTGAAGGCCGGTCGTGGCTCCGGGGTGGCGGCTTTGGTCTGCTGGCTTGAAGGCCGGTCGTGGTTTTAATGCCCTGAAGGACCCCTTCGGGGCGTTGAACGTCTCGAAGGGGTCCTTCAGGGCATCGGGTGGGCGTCCGGGCGTCGGTCAGGGTTTTTTGCGGGTTTCTGCTTTTAGTCTTAGGGCCAGGCCTGCTTTCACGCCTGCCCTTACCGGGGCCCACTTCAGGCCTGGGTGGCGGTCGGCGATGTACCGGTAGGCGCTCTCGTGGTGGGCGGCCAGCATCTTGTCCGATGACCTGGCCGTTGAGTGGCCCTGGATGTGTACCACTTCGGCGGATGGCACGTACACGTTCAGCCAACCCGCGTTGCTCAGGCGGTCGCCCAGGTCGACGTCCTCGAAGTACATGAAGTACCTCGGGTCGAAGCCGTCCACCGAGTCGAAGGCGGCTCTGCGCATCAGGAGGCACGAACCCGACAGCCAGCCGGCCTCGCGTTCCTCCACCGATGTGTCCGACTGCTTGTACGCCTTCGTCCACGGGTTGTCGCGCCACACTCGGCCTACCACCGCGTGGCCGATTCCCTTGCCCAGGGACGGGGTCAGCCTCGCCGACGGATACACCTCGCCCGAGGGCTCACGGATCAGCGGGCCGAAGGCGCCGCCGCGGGGCCAGCGGTCCGCCGCGTCCAGCAGCACGTCCAGCGATCCCGGGCCGAACTCCAGGTCCGGGTTGGCGACCACGATCCATCCGTACTCGTCGCCCAGGGTGGCGACGCCTCGGTTGGCCGCCGTGCCGTAGCCGAGGTTGCCGCCGGTGTGCAGCAAGGTCACGTTCGGCCGCTCGGCCGCCTTCTCCGGGGCACCGTCCACCGAGCCGTTGTCGGCCAAAACCACCTGGTAGGACCGTGACGTGGCCTTCTCCAGTGTGTCAAGGCACCGCTCGAGCGTCTCGCCCGGCGAGTACGTCACGATGACTACCGCCAACTCCTGGCCATATTCCACAGCCAAGCATTGTGCCCGTCAGCGCTTGCGCCGGTGCGCCCGGTACGCCTTCTCGTACGCCGCGCGATGTCCTTCGGCGCTTGTGAGCCACGAGAACTCCTTCGCGCGGCGTTGGGCCGCGGTGGCCAGGTTGGCGCGCAGCGCGGGGTCGTCCAGCAGCTCTGCCAGCGCCGCCGCGATGTCGCCCGCGCCTACGCCGCAGTACGCGACCGCGTCGCCGCCGACCTCCGGCAGGGCCAGGCGACGGGTCGTCAACACACACGCGCCGCAGGCCATGGCCTCCAGGACCGGTAGGCCGAAGCCCTCACCCAGTGACGGGTACGCCACCAGTGTCGAGCCGCCCAGGAAGCCGGCCAGGGACTCGAACGGGAGGTAGCCGGCACGGATCACGCGTAGCCGGTGGGGCACGTCATCCAGGGCGCGTTCGACCTGGCGGTCCCAGCCCGGCTGGCCGGCCAGGACCAGGGCCGGCGGGTTCTCCCGTCCCTTGCACGCCGCGGCGAAGCCCCTGATCAGCGCGGGCACGTTCTTGCGTGGCTCCAGCGCACCCAGGAACGCCACGTACGGGGTGTCCGGGCCAAGGCCGACCAGCCTGCGGGCCGCCGACACCTCCTCGTGGGTCGGCAGGTGGAAACGGTCGTTGTCGACGCCGTGCTGGATGATCTCCAGCTTCGACGGGTCGGTGCCCGTCACGCGCCCCAGCTCGGCCGCGGTGGCCGCGGACGGGACCACGCACAGGGACGCCCTGATGAGGGCGGTCCTGGTCCACGCGCGGAAGAACCTGGCCTTGATCGAGTGGTGCAGCACGGCGTCGGTGAAGAACGTCGCGTCGTGCAGGGTGACCACCGACGCTGCCGGGTTCGCCAGTGGGGTCGTGTAGTGCGGGGAATGGAGCACATCCACGCCGAGGCGGCGGACCAGCCTCGGCAGGGTCGTCTGCTCCCAGGTCAGCCTGGCCGTACGGGTCGCGTTCGAGTCCGAGGTCGGCACGATGCGGGAGTGCGGCGCCAGCCGCCCGTATAAGTCCACGTCCCGGGGCTGGCACACGACCGTGATGGGCGCGCCGTCCGAGTCGAGGGCGTACACGAGCGAGTCCACGTACCGCCCGACGCCGCCTCGGTCCGCCGGCACGGCGGTGGCGTCGATCAGCACACGGGGTTCTGGCACGAGTAGCAGACTACGACTTCGCCACCGTCGGCTATCACGACTGGGTGAAAAACTGACCGACCTGTTGTTCAGCGGGCGTTCGCCATGTCGAAAAAACGCACGTGCAGACGCCAGAGCTCGTTGGCGGCGTGCTCCCAGCTGTACTGCGCGGCCCGCAGCTGGCCCTGGGCGACCCGCTCGGCCGTCGCGACCGTCTCGCTCACGACCTCGTGCAGGGCGTGCGCCAGCGTGTCCGCGTCGCCGCGGGGGACGATCAGGCCGGTGCCGCCGGCGACCTCCACCAGCGCCGGGACGTCCGTGTGCACGACCGGGGTGCCGACGGACATGGCCTCCAGGACCGGCAGGCCGAAGCCCTCCGCGCGGCTGGGCACCGCGAGGACGCTCGCCCGGCGCAGCACCGCGGACAGGTTCTCGTCGTCGATGCGGCCGAGGACGTGTAGGCGCTTGGCCGGGAAGCCGTGCTCGGCGGCGAGTTCCAGCAGGTCGATGCTGCCCCACCCGCGCGGGCCGACGATCACGAGCGGCAGGTCCGGCGCCTGCGGCCGGGCCATGGCGCGGACGAGCACGTCCAGGCCCTTGCGCGGCTCGACGGTGCCGACGGCGAGGACGTAGGTCTCCGGGAGCCGCAGCCGGCCGGTGCGCAGCGCGGCCTCGTTGGGGTCCATCGGCAGGCGGAACAGGTCCGGGACGCCGTGCGGGACGACCGCGACCGGCGCCGGCCCGGGCGCGTGTTGTTGGAGTTCCTCGGCGACGGCGACGGTCGGCACGACGACGGCGTTGGCCCGCGCGGTCGCGCGGCGGATGACCGTCTGGTGCCAGGCGGCGCCGCGGCGGGTGAGGGTCTCGGGGTGGGTGAACGGGACCGTGTCGTGCACCGTGACGACCAGGCTGCGGCCGCGCTTGGGTGCGGGTGGGGCGAGCGGGGTCGGCGCGTGGACCGCGTCGCCGCCGGGCCAGAAGTGCACGCCGTGCTCCCAGAGGGCGGTGAGCCCGCGGCGGGGTAGCGGCAGCGCACGCGGCCCGGCGACGTTCGGCACGACGGCGGCCCCGAGATCACGGTGCGTGGCCGTCACCCCGGCGACGGTCCACCCGGCCGGGGCGGTGACGGCCATCGCGGCGAGCAGTTCGCGGGTGTAGCGCCCGGTCCCCCCGGGGACGGGCGCGAGAAGCTGCTCGGTGAGCACGACGAGCTCGGGCACGGCCTCAGGGTACGGTTTCGCACCGTGACCGGCCTGTTGACACGCAGCACGATCGTGGTCGTCACCTGGAGGGGTAAGGGCCACGTCGGAGCGTGTCTGGACGCGGTCGCGGCGCAGACCCGCCCCCACCGCCTTCTGGTGATCGACAACGCCTCGGACGACGGGACCGCCGAGATCCTCGCGCAGCACCCTTCGGCGCCCTCCGTCCTGCGGCTCCCGGCCAACCTCGGCTACGCGGGCGCCCTGGCCGCGGTCGATGCCGACACGGAGTTCACCGCGTGGCTGAACGACGACGCCGAGCTGGCCCCGGACTGGCTGGAGCGCCTTGAGGATGCCCTTGACCAGCATGAAGAGGCTGCGGCCGCCAGCTCCAAGATGATCAGCCTCGAGGGCGCCGTGCTCTCCCTCGGCGTCGGGCTGACCGCCGATGGATACGGCATGGATGTGACGACCCCGACAGCCGAACCGTTCGGCTTCTGCGGCGGCGCGGCCCTCATCCGCACTGGGGAGCTGCGCCGTGCAGGCGGGGTGCCGGCCCGTTTCTTCTGCTACTACGAGGACACCGACACCGCCTGGCGACTCCGCCTTGGTGGCCACACGATCGTGTCTGTTCCGGAGGCGGTGGTGACCCACCGCCACGGCGCCAGCAGCCAACCCGGCTCCCGCCAGTTCCACCTGTGGAACGAACGCAACCGCCTGGCCATGCTGATCCGCTGCGCCCCGGCCACCGTGGCCACCCGAGAACTGACCCGCTTCGCGGCGATCACTGCCATGCTCCCCCTCCGCCGCACACTCACCCAGCTCCGTGGCCGCCCTGTGGACAACCCACCGCCCACAGCCCCGGAACTGTCGGTGCCCTCCGATAGCGTGGAAATCGGGGGCCCCCCGGGGCATGAAAGGGACTTTCGCTCGGGGTCAGCGGGTGAAGACGTCGCCAGTGGAAGCTCGCGGCCCGGGAAGCGTCGGTGGCCTCCGGTAGCGTGGAAATCGGGGGGCCCCCTGTCGCGCGAGAGGGACTTTCGCTCGGGGGCGGTGGGTGAAACCGCGGTTCCCTGGAACTTCCGTACCGGGTTGCGCGTCCGGGTGTTGTTCGAGGTGGTCGCCACTCTCCGTCTTCTTCTGCACGAGCGGAGAACCATCTCCCGGGTGGTGAACGTCCCCCGGTCGGTGGTGTGGCGTCGAGCAAGATCGGCGAACTCGGCCAGTTGACCGGCCGTCACGTGGTGTGATGGTGCAGTCTTGAACTACCGCACGAACCCCGAGGAGCGCGTGTGCCCGATCCGGCGCTGTGTCCAGTCGTCTCGGTCATCGTGGTGAACTACCGCGGCGCCGACGACACCGTCACCTGTCTGCGCGCGCTGCGCGAGGCCCTGGACTACCCCGCCGACCGCCTCCAGGTGGTCTGTGTGGACAACGCCTCCGGGGACGGGAGCGTCGAGAAGATCCGCCAGGTCCCCGGCGTGGACCTCGTCGAGTCGCCCACCAACCTCGGGTTCGCCGGCGGGTGCAACCTCGGCGTCCAGCACGCGGCCGGGAGCGTCCTCGCCTTCCTCAACAACGACGCCCGGCCCGACCCCGACTGGGTGACAGCGGCCGTCGACGTGCTCAGGCAAGAGCCGACCGTCGCCGCCGTCGCCAGCAAGGTGCTCGACTGGGACGGGCAGAACATCGACTTCGTGGACGCCGGCCTCACGTGGTTCGGCATGGGCTACAAGCGCCATGCCGGCCAGCCCGACGACGGGTCCCACGACCAACCCAGAGACGTCCTCTTCGCCACCGGCTCGGCCATGTTCGTCCGCGCCGCCGCCTTCAAGGCCCTCCACGGCTTCGACGAGCGCTTCTTCATGTTCTACGAGGACGTCGACCTCGGCTGGCGGCTGAACCTGCGCGGCTGGCGCGTCCGCTACGAGCCCCGCTCGCTCGCCTACCACCGCCACCACGCCTCGATGTCCAAAGTAGACGGTGCGGACGCGAAGGAGCTCTTCCTCCTCGAACGCAACGCGCTGGCGGCCCTCTACAAGAACGTCTCCGACGAGACACTGGCGAAGGCCCTACCCGCGGCCCTCGCGCTGACCGTGCGCAGGGCGACCGCCCGCGGGGACATCGACCCGAAGCAGCTCGAGATCGGCCGCCCGGCCACCGGGTCCACAGTGGACATCCCGGCCACCGCGCTCGCCGGGATCCTCGCCGTCGACCAGTTCGTCGAGCTGCTGCCGCGACTCGCGACGAGCCGCCAGGCCGAGCAGCAGGCCCGGGTACGCACCGACGCCGACCTCATCCCGTTGATGCGCAAGGCGATGGAGCCCGCCTACCCCCTGCCCCGCTACCTCGCCGCGCACGACGTCCTCGTCGACGTGTTCGGTCTGGAGGAGGCGTTCGGCGCCCGCCGCAAGGTCCTCGTGCTGACCGGCGACGCGCTGACCGAACGCATGGCCGGCCCGGCGATCCGCGCGTGGAACATGGCCGACGTCCTCGCCGCCGAGCACGAGGTCCGGCTCGTCACCGTGAACCCGCTGTGCGCGCCGCCGGAAGCGCCGTTCGCCGTGGAGAAGGCGCGGCAGCGCGAGCTCGGCCCGCACGTCGAGTGGGCGGATGTCGTTGTCCTGCAAGGACACGCGCTCGAACTGGTGCCGGAGCTGAAGAAGGCGAGCTCCACCAAGATCGTGGTCTGCGACATGTACGACCCGATGCACCTGGAGCTGTTGGAGCAGGGCAAGGAGGACACCGACGAGCAGCGCGAGCTGGACCTCGTCGGCGTCACGAAGGTGCTCAACACCCAGCTGGAGCGCGGCGACTTCTTCCTGTGCGCGTCCGAGCGGCAGCGGCACTTCTGGCTCGGCCACCTGACCGCGCTCGGCCGGCTCACGCCTTCCTTGTACGACAACGACCCCACGGTCAAGTCGCTGCTCGCGGTCGCGCCGTTCGGCCTGCCGGGCAAGCCGCCGCAGAAGACCGCCTCGCCGATCCGCGGCCGGCTCGCCACGGACACCGACAAGGTGATCATCTGGGCCGGCGGCGTGTACAGCTGGTTCGACCCGCTGACGCTGCTGCACGCCATGGATCGCCTGCGCCGCAAGCACAGCGACACCCGCCTGCTGTTCCTCGGCATGAAGCACCCGAACCCCGAGGTGCCGGAGATGGACATCGGCGCGCAGACGCGGGCGCTGTCCGAGCGGCTGGGGCTGACGAACCGGCACGTGTTCTTCAACGAGACGTGGGTGCCGTACGCGGAGCGGCAGAACTGGTTGCTGGAGGCGGACTGCGGCGTCACCACGCACTACGAGCACGTCGAGACCACGTTCGCCTTCCGCACGAGGGTGCTGGACTACCTGTGGACCGGCCTGCCGATCGTGACCACGGACGGCGACTCGTTCGCCGACCTCGTGCGGACCGAGGGCCTCGGCCTGGTGGTGCCGCCGGAGGACCCCGACCAGCTGGCCACGGCGCTCGAGAGCGTCCTGTACGACCCCAGGCTCACGGCGGTCGCACAGGAACGGATCGCGGTCGTGCGTGAACGGTTCACCTGGGATGCCGCGCTCGCGCCACTGGTTTCCTTCTGCCGCAACCCGTATCCGGCCGCGGACCGGCTGCCCGGCACGGCGCCGCTGGTGCGCAACCCACCGCTGGGCGTCACCGGCACGATCCGTCGCGACCTCGACCTGGTCAGGTCCTATTTGGATGCCGGCGGTCCGGCCGAGCTGACGAAGCGCGCGGCCGGGAGAGTACGCAGACTCGCGGCGGAACGCTGGCAGGCGCGGAAGGGCCAGCAGGATGGCTAGTCGCACAAGGGTTCTGCTGGACGGCACACCGCTGCTGGGCGCACGCACCGGCATCGGCCGCTACACCTCCGCGCTGGCCGAGGAACTGGCCTCGATGTCCGATGTGGACGTACGCGCGGTGGCGTTCACCTTGCGGGGGTGGCGAAAGCTACGCCGCGTGCTGCCACACGGCACGCGGTCGCGCGGCATGCCGGTGTCCGCGCGGCTGCTCCGCCAGTGCTGGCTGCGCGCGCCGTTCCCGCCGATCGAGCTGTTCGCCGGCTTCACGGACGTCGTGCACGGCACCAACTTCGTGCTCCCGCCGGCACTCCGGGCGGCGGGCGTGCTGACCATCCACGACCTGGCCTTCCTCGACTCCCCGAGCGACCTGCCCCCGTCGGACGAGCAGCTGCCCGCGCTGGTGGCCCGCTCGGCGGAACGCGCGGACGTCGTGTGCACACCGACACAGGCGGTCGCGGACGTGGTCGTCGACCGGCTCGACGTGCCGGCGGACAAGGTCGTCGTGACGCCCCTGGGCATCGACCTGGCGTGGTTCACGGCGCGCCCGCCGCGTGACTCGCTGCGCCGGCGGATCGGGCTGCCGAAGGAGTACCTGCTGTTCGTCGGCGCGGCCGGGCCGAGGAAGGCGCTGGACTGGCTGCTGAAGGCGCACGAGAACACGCCGGACCTGCCGCCACTGGTGCTGGCGGGCCCCGGCCACGCCGACGTCGGCGATGCGGTGCGGTCGATCGGCTACCTGTCCGATGTGGACCTCCGCAGCGTGGTGGCCGGGGCGTCGGCGCTGGTCCTACCGTCCCGCGACGAGGGTTTCGGCCTACCGGTGCTGGAGGCACTGGCGTGCGACGTGCCGGTGGTCTGCTCGGACGTGCCGGCCCTGCGCGAGGTCGCCGGCGGCCACGCGACACTGGTCCCGTTCGGCGAGGTCGAGGCCATGGGCGCCGCCCTGACCGAGGCCCTGGCCACGACCATCGACGCCCCGGCCCTCGCCGCCCGCCGCACCTACGCGGCCGGCTTCACCTGGCGCCGCACGGCCGAACTGACGGTGGCGGCCTACCGCCGCGCGATGGCCTAACAGGCGCCGGCGAGGGTGTCGCCGATCGGGGTGCGGTTGTGCAGTACCTGGTGGCCCGTGCGGCGGCTGGTGATCAGCGTGGCGGCACGTAACGCGCTGAGGTGGTGGGACGCGGTGGAGACGGCGAGGTCGCACTCCGCGGCGACCTCGGTGGTCGAGCGGGGGGCGTCAAGGCACAGCAGGGTGCGGGCCCGGCCGTCGCCCATGAGTCGGGCCAGGACCGCCAGGGCGGTGTCGCGATCGGCGGTCCACGTCTCGGTGACGCCGGCGGCCGGGTAGAAGAGCGTGGGGTGGACGGGTTTCTCGGTCAGCACCGCACAGGTGGGTCCGAGCACTGTGGGCACCAGCACGACACCGTCCCCGGCGCAGTCGAGCACCTCGCTGTGGAACAGGGTGGTGACCGCGATCGCGTCGTTCTGCCAGCTGACCCGGTCGTGGAGCGAGTCGACGGTCGCCGCCAGGCCGCTGGCGGCCGTGCGGCGCACCCGCATCGCGATGTCGGCGCGCAGCAGCCGCTGGAGCTGGTCCCAGTGCGGCGCGAGGACCGCCGCCCACAGCTCCGCCCACGCGTCGGCGAGCCGCGCCCGGGTGCCGAGCGGGTCGTCGCGCAGGGCGATCAGGACAGCTCGCCGTCTGCCGCGTGAGCGGTCGACCATCTTGGCGAGGTCCTTGCTGACGACCGGCGGCGGGACCACGCGTATCCGGTCGATCTCGTCGTCGGGGCTCATGTCCCACGTGGGTGACGTGGTGAGGAAGTCCGGGAAGTAGCCCTGGGTGCCGATCACGGTGCTGAGCAGGCCGAACGCCGGGCGGGGCACCCGGTCCCGGACCAGCCGCAGCCAGCCCCACTGCAGCGGGTGGGCGGCCGGAGTGAGCAACACCCGCACGGCCCAGCACAGCTCGAACCCCGGGGAGACGCCGAAACGGATGGCCGAGACGTCCGCGGCGTCGATGCGGAACAGCACCTGGTTTCGATCCACATCGAAACCCTAGAGCCGTCCCCGCCCCGTGCGACAGAGTCCTCCTCAGCAAGAAAGCCCAGGCAGAGAGCACACAGAGAGGGGACCTCCGATGTCCACCAAGATCTTCCTGAACCTGCCCGTCAAGGACGTCGCCGCGGCGCAGGAGTTCTACACCGCCCTCGGCTACGAGATCAACGCGCAGTTCACCGGACCGGACTCCGCCTGTGTGGTGATCAGCGAGCACATCAGCGCGATGCTGCTGTCCGAGCCGCACTTCAAGGAGTTCACCACCAAGGAGATCGCCGACGCCACGACCGCCACCGAGGTGATCATCGCCCTGAGTGCGGACAGCAGAGCCGGCGTGGACGAGCTGGCCGACAAGGCACTGGCCGCGGGCGGGTCCGAACCGAAGGCCCCGCAGGACCACGGCGTCATGTACGTACGCAGCTTCACCGACCTCGACGGCCACCACTGGGAGGCCGCGTGGATGGACGTGGCCGCGATGTCCGCCGGCGCACCGGAGTAGGCGCTAGCCAGTCGCTCGAGCCAACGCCACCCCGCTCACGATCAGTGCCAGGGCGACGATCCGGCCGATCGTGAGCGGGTCGCGGTAGACGACCACGCCCAGTGCGATCGCGCCCACCGCGCCGATGCCCGTGAACACGGCGTACGCGGTGCCGACCGGCAGGGTGTTCATGGCCAGCGACAGCAGGTAGACCGCCGCCGCGCACAGGACGACGCACACGAGGGTCGGCAGCGGGCGGGTGAAGTTCTCCGTCGGCCGGATGCTCTGGGCCCACGCGACCTCCACCACCCCCGCCGCCACCAGGATCAGCCAGTTCACTTGGCCAGCTCCGCGAGCTGCGCCAGCGCCGCCACCAGTGACGCCTCGTGCGCGTCGGCGCGGTCGGCGAGGCGGGGGTCGACCAGCGCGTTCGTCAGCTCGGCGTGCACGAACACCACGTCGTCGACGTCGAAGTGGCCGGCGAAGAAGTCCCGCAGGTAGCGCTCCTCGTGGTCGAACGGGGCACGCGGGGTGCCCGGCAGGTACGTCCCGCCGCGGGCGCCGGCCACCACGAAACGCCTGCCGCGCAACGACATCCGGGGGAAGGTCACCTGGTCGAGCCACGCCTTGAGCGCGGCCGGCACCCCGAAGTTGTACATGGGCGTGCCGATCAGCACCGTGTCGGCGGCCAACAACTCCGTGAGCAGCGGCTCCACCACCGCCCACGCCTCGCGCTGGGCCGGCGTGGCGACCACGGAGGCGTAACCGGACGTGATCCCGGCGGCCAGGACGGCGTCGCAGAGTGCCGTCCACCCCTCGGTGATGAACGGCACGGGGTCGGCGGCGAGGTCGCGGTACACGTAGCGCCCCTCCGGGTGGGCGGCTCGCCAGGCGGACGCGAACCGGCCGGACAGCTGCCGGGAGAAGGAGCCGGCACGGGCACTGGCGTCGAGATGCAGCAAAGTGGACGTCATGTCCAGTTACAACTGGGCAAGCCGTCCGGTTATTCCCCTAAGCTCATCCGCATGAGAGCCGACGCCGCCCGGAACCAGCGGAAGGTCCTGGCCGCGGCCGAGCGACTGTTCGCCACCCGCGGCGCGAGCACCGTGACCATGGAGGACATCGCGAAGGAGGCCGGCGTCGGGCGCGGCACGCTCTACCGGCGCTTCCCGGACCGCGCCTCGATCGCGGTGGCGCTGCTCGACGAGCACGAGCGTGCCCTCCAGGAGCAGCTGCTCGCGGGCCCACCGCCGCTCGGCCCCGGGGCACCGCCGGTCGAGCGGCTGACCGCGTTCTACAACGCGATGCTGGAGCTGCTCGACAAGCACGTGCACCTGGTGCTCGGCACCGAGGTCGGCGCCTCGCGGTTCGCGACCGGCGCGTACGGGTTCTGGCGGGCACACGTCCGCTCGCTGCTCGACGTGCCGGACCCGGACGCGCTCGTCGACGTGCTCCTGGCCCCGCTGGCGCCGGACGTGTTCTCCCACCAGCGCGCCCTCGGCATCGATCTCGAACGCCAGCGTTCGGCCCTGGCACGGCTCGCCGCCGGGGTACTCTCCGGGCGTGGTGGACACCCATGAGGCGAAACGGATCCAGGAGACGAACCACGAGCGTCAGGCGCTCGCGTCGAACCAGGGGTGGGGATTCTCGCCGGACGCGCCGGAGCTGCTCGAACGCTGGCCGCTGAAGCCGTTCACGGAGATCGGCGACAAGCGGATGGCGTACGGCGTCGTGTCCGGCGCCGTCAACGGCGTGTCGTTCACGGCGTTCGACTACCACCGCCGGCCGAAGGTCACGAACTGGCAGGCCCGCGGCCGCACCACGATGTCGATCGACACCATCCTCATCGACACCGTGTGGGTGCTGACGCTGCCGTCGACGCTGCCGAAGTTCCAGATCTTCGACAACGCGGAGCCGAACTTCGACACGGACGGCGCCGTGCCACCGCAGACCGCGGACGCGAAGGTGAACCGCTCGTACCTGCTGGTGGACACCGACCCCGGTGTCGCGACGCAGCTGCTGACACCGGCGGTCACGGCCGTCATGAAGCAGTACAAGCTGCACAACTGGGCCACCTGGGGCGACCAGCTGCTGTGCGTGAAGCACCCGATCTTCGGCCGGGTCAAGCCGGACGAGCTTTCCTCGAAGGTCGGTGAGCTGGCACAGCTGATCGGCGGGCTGCCGCCGCACCTGTGGGGCACGGGCAACGCGGCGGCCCAGCCGCAGGCCCCGCAGCCCGCGCCGCAGCAGCCGTACCCACCGCAGGCCGCGCCGCAGCAGCCGTACCCGCAGCAGCCCTACCCACCCCAGCCCTACCCGCCGCAGCCGCAGTACCAGCAGCCGTACTACCCGCCACCCCAGCCGCAGCCGTACTACCCGCCACAGCACTACCCGCAGCAGCCGCAGTACCAGCAGCCGGGCTATCCCCAGCAGCCGTACGGCTACCGCTGACCCGTGTAGCAGGGCGTCTCCCGGGGCACTCCCCGATCATGTTCGAGGGCTTCGCCGCCGAGATGGTGGACGCGGACGGGTTCCCGGTGTTCGTGCGGCACGGCGGTGCCGGGCCCGCGGTGTTGTTGCTGCACGGCCATCCCCGCACCTCGGCGACGTGGCACCGGGTGGCGCCCGAGCTGGTCCGGCACGGACTCACCGTGGTGTGCGCCGACCTGCCCGGCTACGGCCGGTCCGGCAAGCCGGCGCCGGCCGATGATCACGAGCCGCACGCCAAGCGCGCCGGCGCCCGCCGGCTGCTGGCGACGATGCGCGCGCTCGGCCACGACCGCTTCGCCGTGGTCGGGCACGACCGGGGCGGCTGCTTCGCCTTCCGGCTGGCGCTCGACCATCCCGAGCACGTGGTCCGGGCGGTGATAGCGGACTGCCTGCCCACCAGCGAGCACCTCGACCGCATCACGCCGCGGTTCGCCACGGACTGGTGGCACTGGTTCTTCTTCGCCCAGCCGGAGACGCCGGAGCGGGTGATCAACGCCGACCCCGACGCCTGGTACAAGGGCGATCCCGACGTCATGGGCCGGGAGAACTACGCCGAATGGCGCGCGGCGATGCGGGACCCCGAGGTCGTGCGCGGCATGCTCGAGGACTACCGCGCCGGCCTGACCGTCGACGACCGCGACGAGCGGGCCGACCGCGCGGCCGGTCGCCGCCTGCGCCAACCGCTGCTCGTGCTGTGGTCCCTGCGCGACGACCTCGAGCAGCTCTACGGCGACCCGCGACGGATCTGGCGGGACTGGGCCACCGACGTGACCGGCCACGGCATCGACGCCGGCCACCACGTGGCCGAACTGGCGCCGGCCGAGCTCACGGCCGCCCTCGCCGGCTTCCTGGCTCGGTAAAGCGGTGTCCACATGGGTCCGACTCCTGACACCATGGGCCCGTGATCCTGTCCGACGGCTGCTTGCGCTGCCATTCGCAACGCGATCTGGACCTCCTGGAGGGTGATCCGGACGCCGTGCCCGACGACGTCGTCATCTCGGTCGCACACGACGCCATTGATCACTGGTCCAGCGAGCAGTGGCGGTTCCTCTACCAGCGGCTCACCCCGCGGCTGATGTCGTTGGTGCGGCGCAAAAAGGTCGACATGGGCATCGCGCTGCGAGCCTACGGGCCGCACTACGCCGACCTGGCGAGCTGGCCCGACGACGAACGACGTGCGACCGAGGACGCGATGGCGGCCGAGTTGACGCACGCGCTGGAGCACCGGACGGCCGACGACATCGTGGAGCTGCTGGGCGGCCTCGCGTGTGCGTACGACGACCTGCGGCCATGGCTGGACCGCCTGGACGCCGCCACCGGCCCGGCAGCGGAGCGGGGCATCCTGCGGCTCGCCTTCGGCTGGGCGACGGACCTGCTGTGGCGCGAGGACAACTGGTTCACCTGGTGGTTCACCGACGACCAGCTGACGCCGGTGCGCGAGTGGACCCTGGCCGCGCGGCCCAGGGTCGAGCGGTTCAGCCGAGCGCATCCGGAGTGCAAGACGGCCAGGGACGCCATGATCGCCTACGAGCACCTCGACCGAGGCGAGGAAAGCCCCTGGTGGTACCCGGGCCGCGGCTACTACGCCTGGCAGGAACGGGGCCTTCCCGGTTCCTACGGATGGCTCATCCCCAAGGAGGATCTCCCCGAGTCCGGCTAGGCGCGGAAGTGCTCGCCGTGCTCGGCGAACGCCGCGGCCAGGGCCTCGCGCCACGGGCTCATCGGCGGCAGGCCGGCCTCGCGCCAGGAGCGGTCCGACAGCACCGAGTACGCCGGCCGGGGCGCGGGGCGCGGGAACTCCTCGGTGGTGCACGGGTGAACCCGGGTCGGATCCAGCCCCAGCTCCTCGAAAACCGCCCGGGCGAAGCCGAACCAGGTCGTCTCGCCGCCGCCCGTGCAGTGCAGGATCCGGGACCGCGGGCCGGCGTCCGACGCGACCGACTCGGCCAGCGCGAGCAGGCCGGCGGCCAGCTCACCGGTCCACGTTGGACAGCCGCGCTGATCGTCCACAACGGACACGGTGTCGCGGGTGGCGGCCAGCTTCGCCATGGTCTTCACGAAGTTGCCGCCGAAGGCGCCGTAGACCCAGGCGGTACGCACCACCCAGGCACGCGCACCGGACCCGAGCACGGCGTCCTCGCCGGCGGCCTTCGTCGTACCGTAGGCCGTGCGCGGCCGCACGGGGTCGTCCGTCTCGTATGGACGGTCGCTGTCGCCGGGGAACACGTAGTCCGTGGACACGTGCACGAGCGGCACGTTCGCGGCCGCGCAGGCCGCCGCCAGCAGGCGGGGCCCGTCCGCGTTCACCGCGTACGCACGCGTGGTCTCGGTCTCCGCCGCGTCCACCGCGTTGTAGGCGGCCGCGTTGACGACCACCGGCGACAGACCCTCTTGCGACGCCGACGACGCCAGCGTCGAGACCGCCTCGATCACCGCGCCCGCGTTCGTGATGTCCAGCTCGGCCGAGCCTGGCGCGCGCACGTTGGTGGCACGCGCCGCCAGCTCACGCCCGAGTTGGCCGTGCCCCCCAGGTACCAGAAGTGACAGCATCAGCCCAGCTTCGCGCGGTCCTTGAGCGGCTCCCACCACTGCCGGTTCGAGCGGTACCACTCGATCGTGCCGGCCAGGCCCTCGTCGAAGGACACCAGCGGGCGGTAGCCCAGCTCGTTCGTGATCTTCGTGATGTCGACCGAGTAGCGGCGGTCGTGGGCCTTGCGGTCCTCGACGCGCTCGACCATCTCCTCGCCGACGCCGAACGCCTCGACCAGACGCGAGGTCAGCTCCAGGTTCGTCAGCTCGGTGCCGCCGCCGATGTTGTAGACCTCACCGGCCCGGCCGGCCTCGGCGACCAGCTGGATGCCGTGGCAGTGGTCGTCCACGTGCAGCCAGTCGCGCACGTTCATGCCGTCGCCGTAGAGCGGGACCTTCTTGCCGTCCATCAGGTTCGTGACGAACAGCGGGATGACCTTCTCCGGGAACTGGTACGGCCCATAGTTGTTCGAGCACCGCGTGATGCACACCGGCAGCCCGTGCGTGCGGTAGAAGGACCGCGCGAGCAGGTCGGACGACGCCTTCGACGCCGAGTACGGCGAGTTCGGCTCCAGCGGGTGGGTCTCGGGCCACGAACCCGACTCGATCGACCCGTACACCTCGTCGGTCGACACGTGCACGAACTTCGACACGCCCGCGTCCACGGCCCCCTGCAACAGGGTCTGGGTGCCCACGACGTTGGTCATCACGAAGTCGGCGGCGCCGAGGATCGAGCGGTCGACGTGTGACTCGGCGGCGAAGTGCACGACCAGGTCGACCCCGGCCATGACCTGCGAGACGGTGGTCGGGTCGCAGATGTCGCCACGCACGAACCGCAGCCGCGGGTCGTCCTTCACCGGTGCGAGGTTGGCCTCGTTGCCGGCGTAGGTCAGCTTGTCGAGCACGACGATCTCGGCTTCGGCGAGTGACGCGTACGCCCCACCGAGTGCCTTACGGACGTAATGCGATCCAATGAACCCGGCACCGCCGGTGACGAGCACGCGCATTTAGCTCCCATTCCTCACCGGGAGGTAAACCCCGGACGGCCACTATTGCGTCCTTACTGATAACAACACCCCGGGCCCCGAGGTCGCCCCGGTATCCTACTGGTAGGGATTCGCACGGGGGTGGGGAGGAGCGTCCTTGAGCGGCTTACGCAAGGCCGGAGTTGTGACTGGCCGGTCACTCTTCGCGCTGCTGTCCGCCGCCGTGCTGGGCGCGATGGGGTACGGCTACTGGGCGGTCGGTGACGTCGACGAGGGCACCGTCACGACCGACGTGATCTCCCACGACGTCGAGGACCAGCGCATTCCCCTCGACGGCGCGGTCGACATGCTGCTCGCCGGCATCGACAGCCGCACGGACGCGAACGGCAATCAGCTGCCCCGCGAAGTGCTCGACATGCTGCACGGCGGCAAGCCCGACGGCGAGCGCAACACGGACACGATGATCCTCGTGCACATCCCGGTCGACGGCACGCGCGCGATCGCGATCTCGTTCCCGCGTGACTCGTGGGTGGAGCTCGCGGGCGGCTTCGGCAAGCACCGGCTCAACTCCGCGTTCGCCTACGCCTACAACAACGCCCGCGAGGAGCTCGCCAACACCGCACCGGACGAGAAGACCCTGGACGACCAGGCCAAGGTCGCGGGCCGCAAGAACCTGATCGAGACCGTCCAGAACCTGATCGGCAACTCGTTGACGATCGACCGCTACGCCGAGGTGAACCTGCTCTCGTTCTACGAGGTCACCAACGCCATCGGCGGCGTCGAGGTGTGCCTGAACGCGCCGGTGAACGACAAGCTGTCCGGCGCGAACTTCCCGGCCGGCCGTCAGACCATCTCCGGCGCGCAGGCGCTCTCGTTCGTGCGGCAGCGGCACGGGCTGCCCAACGGCGACCTGGACCGGATCGTGCGCCAGCAGGTGTTCCTGGGCGCGATGGCCAACAAGGTGCTGTCGGCGGACATGCTGACCAGCCCGTCGAAGGTGCGTGACCTGGTCGGCGCCGTGCAGCGGTCGGTGGTCCTGTCCAACGGGTGGCAGCTGTCCACGTTCGCCTCGCAGATGTCCGGGCTGACCGCGGGCGGCATCGACTTCTACACGATCCCGACGCTGGGTGACGCGAAGATCGGCGGCGCGGACGTGCTGAAGGTCGACCCGGCGGCCGTCGCGGCGTTCGTGGCGTCGCTCACCGCGGACGAGCAGGACCAGCCGGCCGAGTCGTCGGACTCGCCGGTGCCCGGCACGACGACGCCGCCGACCACGACAACCCCGCCGGCCGGTGGGGACGGCGGCCGGCCGGCGCTCGGCATGATCACCGTGGACGTGCTCAACGGCTCGAACACCCAGGGCCTCGCCCGGCAGGTGCGGCAGACGGTGATCGACAAGGGTTTCCAGGGTGGCGACGTCGGCGACGCGTCGGCCGTGCGGTCGACGTCGTTGATCCAGTACCCGCCGGGTGAGCGGAGCATCGCGGAGTACCTGGCCGGCGAGCTGGGCGGGCAGTTCACGCTGGCCGAGAACAGTGCGCTGGCGACCGACCACCTCACGGTCGTGATCGGGACGGACTACGAGCAGGGCACGCCGACCGACGGGCTGCGTGCGCAGCCGAGCACTCCGTCGACGCCGCCGTCCACTGGTTCGACCAAACCCGCGCCGCAGATCAACGCCAGCGGATTGAACTGTGTGAACTAGCGGACATCCGCCAAGCGGGTTGATCCGGGGCTGTTCAGGCAGGTTTTGTCGGGGCGACCGGTTAGCCTTGTCCGGGGGGCACCAGCAGGGGGAGGTGAACGGTGGCCGCCGATGACGCCACGCCAGCAGAAGACGAACCGGACGTCGACGACCGCTCCGCGCAGGAGCCGGTCGACGACGAGCCCGTCGTGGCGGCACCGGTCGCACGACCGCGGCGCCGCCGTGGGCGCAAGCTGCTGATCTTCGCCCGTGTGCTGGTCGGTCTGGTGTCCGTGACCGCGCTCGCCGCGATGTCGCTGGTGTACCTGCGGGTCGTCGAGCTGGACGAGAGCAAGAACACGACGAACGCGGTCGAGGAGGCGCAGGTCGGCCCGAACGTGCCGGCCGCGGGCGCGAACGACGACGACGGCGCCAACGACATCCTCATCGTGGGCAACGACAGCCGCACGGACATGCAGGGGAAACCGCTGTCCGCCAAGGTGTTGCGCGAGCTGCGCACCGAGGCGACCGACACGACCAACACCGACACCCTGATCCTGCTGCGGATCCCGCGGGACGGCAGCCGGCCGTCGGCGGTGTCGATCCCGCGGGACACGTCGGTGCGCGTGCCGGAACGCAACCGCGACGAGAAGATCAACGGCGTCTACGGCATCACGAAGGCGCTGTCGATGGAGCGGATGGTCGGCGCGGGCGAGAAGGACCGCGCGAAGATCAACCGCGATTCCGACGACGAGGGCCGCACGTCGCTGATCCAGGCTGTGCAGGGGCTGACCGGCGCGCGGGTCGACCACTACGTCGAGGTGAGCCTGTACGGGTTCTACCTGCTGACACAGGCGATCGACGGCGTCGACGTGTGCCTGAACCAGTCGACGAGCGACCCGGACTCGGGCGCGCGGTTCCGGAAGGGCCCGCAGACCGTGCGCGGCGGCGACGCGGTCGCGTTCGTGCGGCAGCGCAAGAACCTGCCGCGCGGGGACCTCGATCGCATCGTGCGACAGCAGGTGTTCCTGTCGTCGGCCATGCGCAAGGTGCTGTCCGGCGACCTGCTGACGAACACCGAGAAGCTGAACGCGTTGCAGGACGCGGTGTCCAAGACGGTGATCATGGACGGCGGCCTGCACTTCCTGGACCTGGTGAACCTGGCCCAGGCGATGTCGTCGGGCGACGTCCAGTTCGTGACGATTCCCTTCGAGGCGGTCGGCGCCCGCAACGACCGGCAGCAGAGCATCATCGTGGTCGACGTGCCGAAGGTGCAGGCGTTCGTGAAGGGCCTGCTCACGCCGGCGGCCCCGCAACCGGCGGGCATGGGCTCTACCTACGGTGGCACGGCGCCGGCGGCGTTCACCCAACCGGCGGTGCCCTGCGTGGACTAGCGTGCACGGACGTGAGCCTGACGGGAAAGCTGCTGCAGGGCGCGCCGGCGCGCCCCCTGATCACCCACTACGACGACGCCGCCGGCACGCGGGTCGAGCTGTCGGTCGCCACCATGCGCAACTGGGCGGCGAAGACGGCGAACTGGCTGGTGGACGAACTGGACGTGACACCGGGCGACCGCGTCGCGGTGTTCCTGCCGGCGCACTGGCAGACGGCCGCCGTCCTACTGGGCGCGTGGTGGTGCGGCGCGGAGGTGGTGACGTCCGGCCCGTCGGCGGTGGCTTTCGTTCCCCCGGGCGGGTCCGCTGCCGAGGCCTCGCTGGTGGCGGTGGCCTCCCTGGACCCGATGGGCCGAGACCTCCGCGGCGACGTGCCCGCGGGTTCGGTCGACTACATCGCCGACGCCCGCCTGTTCGGCGACGACTTCCTGGAGCTGACCCCGGTCCCCGGTGACACGCCGTGTTTCATGGGCTCCACAGTGGACACCGTGTTGTCCGCGGCAACCGACCGCGCGTCCGTCCTGGGCTTCACCCCCACCTCCCGCGTTCTGTCCACACTGGACTGGCCGGCGGGCGTGATGGACGGCCTCATCACGGTGCTGGCGGCCGGCGCGAACCTGGTCCAGGTGACGAACGCCGACCCGGCAAAACTGGAGAAACACAAGGAAACAGAGCGGACGACGGACGTGCTGACGTGAGCTTCGCCGCTGACGCAAGGAAAGTGCGCAACGCCGACCTGCCGTACCTGCGGAGGCTGTCGGCGTTCCACTCGTGCGTACAGCGGTACAAGCCGTTGGGTTTCGCTACGACACTGAGCTTTCTGGAACAGCTGGCCGGCCGCTACCGGGACGACGAGGAGGCACTCCTGCGGGCGCTGCGCATGCTCACCGACAGCCGTGAAGAGTGGAAGCTGGCGGTCACGGAGTACGCGTACCTGCGCCGAGCGGCCAAGGCCCGCGGCGAGCGCACACCGAGCCGCCGCGCCCCGAACCCGTGCCACGCCCCGGCCCACTGGTACGGCGCCGCCCGCAACGGCGCCCTGCACGCACTGGCCTACCGCCAGTCCCACGACCTGCTGCCACCCGCGAAGGACGACGTGGCCGCGGACGTCCGCAGACTGGTGACCCGAACCCTGGCCGCCAAAGGCAACCTGACCACGGAGGAACGCGAACTACTGGCCGACCTGGCGGCGGAGCTGCGCCGCCGCTGCCGAACGTCCAACGGTGCGGCCGGCATGCAGGCCCGCAACCTGCGCCAGCTCACCCAGTTCATCGTCACGGCGTCGAGCTGACCAGCTCGACCGCGTCCCTGAGCGCCTCCTCGCGGATGGCGACGGGTTCCGCCCGCACCTCCATCGCGACGGCCAGCGCCTCGATGCGCGGGTTCCAGTCATCGGGGGGAAACTCCCAACGCCAGTCGGCGGGCGCGTTGTGGACGAAACCGAGCAGCGCGAGACCGATCCGGACCACGTGGTCGATCTGGCTTGACGTCGACTCGTCGAGTTGGTGCAGCTCCACGAGCGCGTCGGCCCCGCCCGCGACGGCGCGGACCGCACGCCGCAACCGAACGAGCCGCTCGACCTCGTCGGCGCTCCCCGCTCGAAACGCGTTCTCGATGTGCATGGTCATGTCCTCGGTGACCATCCGAGTCATGATCTCCGACACGTGGACGACTTCCACGCTGCGCCGGTGAATCTCCACACAGCGCCGGGCCGCACGCAGCAGGTCGCGGGCCAACCCACCGGACCAGGCATGGCAGGCCAGGACGAGCACGGCGGGAAAGTTCGCCGCCCGGCTGGCGAGAATGCTCTGCGACTCCTCGAGTGTCAGCGACCGCATCCGGATGACGGTGTCGAACGCCGAGTCGAAGGCGTCCCGCGCGGCCATCCCACGCTCCTCGAACCGGACGAGCGCGTCGACGGACACCGAGACCACGAAGTGCACGCCGGGCAGGTGCAGCAGGTCCTTGATCCCGTTGATGGCGTTGACGAGGTCGTCGATGTGGTCGAGCTTGTCCAGCTCGTCGATGAAGATGACGAACCGCTCCCCGGGCCGGTCCCGCGCGAACTGGGCGAGCGTCGCCCGGAAGCGGGCGACCAGCTCGGGCTGCGACAGCTCGCGCTGCTTGCGCGTCACGTTGTCCTCGCCGCCGAGGGTCAGCAGCCCGCCGAGGAGGCTGGACGACCCGGTCTCCTTCTGCCCCTCCTCCCGGACCCAGGTGAGGTGCTCGAGGGCCTCGACGGCCAGCCGAACCGACCGTGGCACGTCGACGAGCGCCGACCGGGTGTCCGCCGAGCCGGCCACGTTCCGCACCAGGGACAGGGCGGTCGCGCTGACCACCACCGCGAGCACCCCGGCACCCGCGAGCCCGACGGTGGTCCGCCAGTCCCAGGTCCAGTCGTAGGCGGTGAGGCCCCACCCGAACACCACCGCGGTGAGCATGACGAGCAGCCCGAGGGTGAGCACGTCCCGGGCGATCCGCTGCCGGACGAACCGCCGCCGGTGCAGTTCGTGGCTGGTCTCGATGGGATGCCCGGACTTCCGGACGATCTCCGTGGCCACGTCACCGAACAACCGGCGGACGAAGTCGAGCGGCTCGTACCTGACCGGCGCGGTGAGCAGCACGTGGTGGCCGGCGAGCCCGTCCGCGTCCCGCACCGCTTCCATGAGCGTGGACTTACCCGCGCCCCGCGCCCCGGCGATCCCGATCGCCGAGGTCTCGTGGCTGCGGATGAAGTCGATGACCTCGACATGCGTCCGCGACGGCGCGATCTTCGCGGTCGACAGCTCGACCAGCGTGGGCGCGAGCATCGGGAAGGTGACGATCCCGGCCTCCCGGAACAGTTCCGTCACCCGCCGCCGCACGGACTCCCGCACGAGCCGGGCCCGCTCCTGTTCGTACCTGCCCTCGGCCACCCGCAGCCTGTCCTGGGCAATCTGCTGCTTCAACCGGTGCAGCCGCACCGACGTCGACCCGATGACCGCCTGAACCAACGCCGTGACGAGGAACATGGCGGCTACCACCAGCCACAGAGGTCCCTCCGGCCAACCATTGACGGCGATGAGCAGCCCTATGCTGATCGGTGGCATACCCCAGACCCAGCCGATGAACGGACGGCCACCCGGCGCGTGGAAGACCAGGCTCAGGAAGACACGCGGCGTCATGACCAGTTCGTCCACCTGCCCACGGACCTCCCGCACGATGTCCGCCTGGTCGCTCAGCTCTCCACGCAGCCGGTCGACGTCGTCCTGGAACCGCGCGTAGATCTCGTCGACCCGCCCGCGGTAGCTGCCGAACTCCTCCTCGTCGATCGCCGAGTCGAACTCGGCCAGCAGTTCGGCCTCGGTGGGCTCCTGCGCGGCGGTCTCGTCAGGCATCAGCGGGTACGCCTCCGGTCAGCTGGACATCTCCCGGATCTTCGCACCGCGCCTGCTCCGCGTTACCTGAGCAGCGCCCATGATTTCGTTGGTTGAGGGCGATGTGACACTTGGTTTGTGGGTGAGCAGTGTTTGGCTGGTGGGACGGTGACGCCGATCGTTCGTGTCGGTGAGACCGTGCGGCGGCAGACGGGTCACTGGAGTCCCCGTGTGCATGATCTGCTGCGGCAGCTGACCGAGGCCGGATTCGATGGTGCGCCACGGTTTCTGGGCATCGACGAACACGGCCGGGAGATGCTCGGTTTCGTCGACGGCGAGGTGACCGCCGACGGTCCGCCGCACGGAGTCCACACCGAGGCCGCGCTGACCGCCGCCGCCCGGCTGCTACGCCGGTTGCACGACGCGACGACCGAGTTCGCCGCGGCTCATCTGACCGGGTGGCGGTTCCAGGTGGGCGCGCCGACCACGGGGCCGGTCATCTGTCACAACGACCTCGGCCCGTACAACACGGTGTACCGAGCCGGCCGCCCGGTGGCGTTCATCGACTGGGACTTCGCCGCACCAGCACCGCGGGAATGGGACATCGCCTACGCCCTGTGGCGCTTCGTCCCGCTCTACGACGACGCCACGGCCGCCCGGCTCGGCTGGCCGACCGCGCCGCGCGGGCCACGCATCGCCCGGTTCCTCGACGCCTACGGCCTCGCCGACCGAGCCGACATCCTGACCGTGCTGCACCACCGCCAGCAGGTCACCCGAACCACCATCCAAACCTGGGCCGACGCCGGCGACCCCGCCTTCATCCGCCTCCGACACGAAGGCAGACTGACCGAAATCGACAACAACATCGCCTACGCCCACCAGCAGCACCACGAATGGGAACCGTTCCTGACCTGACCGCCGGCCGTCGACACGAGTGTCCGGCGACCTGATCATGAACCGGCCGGGTCCGGGTGCCTGGTCAAGGTCGTTGATCTAGCCCCTGAGCAGGGCGCGGGCCATGACCATGCGCTGGATCTGGTTGGTGCCCTCGTAGATCTGGGTGATCTTGGCGTCGCGCATCATGCGTTCGACCGGGAAGTCCTTTGTGTAGCCGGCGCCGCCGAAGAGTTGGACCGCGTCGGTGGTTACTTCCATCGCCGTGTCGGAGGCGTAGGTTTTCGCGGCCGAGGCCATGAAGCCCGCGCGCTTGTCGCCGCGTTCGGTTGCTGCTGCTGAGGCGTACACCAGGTGGCGGGCGGCTTCGATCTTCATGCCCATGTCGGCCAGCATGAACTGGATGCCCTGGAACTCGGCGATGCTCTTGCCGAACTGCTTGCGGTCCTTGACGTACGCGATGGTCGCGTCCAGGGCGCCCTGGGCGATGCCCAGTGCCTGGGCGCCGATCGTCGGGCGGGTGTGGTCGAGGGTGCGCAGTGCGGTTTTCAGGCCGGTGCCCGGGTCGCCGATAATCCTGTCAGCGGGGATTTCGCAGTTCTCGAAATAGATTTCGCGGGTGGGGCTGCCCTTGATGCCCAGCTTGCGCTCCTTCGGGCCCACCGAGAAGCCCGGGTCGTCCTTGTGGACCACGAAAGCCGAGATGCCGTTCGCCTTCTTCTCCGCGTTCGGGTCGGTCACGGCCATGACCGTGTACCAGGTCGACTCGCCCGCGTTGGTGATCCAGCACTTGGTGCCGTTCAGGATCCACCTGTCGCCGGTCAGCACCGCACGGCAGCGCATCGACGCGGTGTCCGAGCCGGCCTCGCGCTCCGACAGGGCGTACGACGCGCTCGCCTCACCCGAGGCCAGGGTCGGCAGGACGAGCTTCTTCAGCTCCTCCGACGCCGACAGGATGATCGGCTGGGTGCCCAGCTTGTTGACCGCGGGGATCAGCGACGCCGACGCGTCGACCCGCGCGACCTCCTCGATCACGATGCACGCCGCGACCGCGTCGGCGCCCTGGCCGTCGTACTCCTCCGGGATGTGCACCGCGCTGAAGCCGGCCTTCGTCAGGGCGTCGCGGGCCTCGGACGGGTAGCGCTCCTGCTCGTCGACCTCGGCGGCGTACGGCGCGATCTCCTTCTCCGCGAGCGCGCGCACGGCCTCCCGCAGCGCCTCGTGCTCCTCGCTCAGCTCGTACATCGACGCACACCTTCCTGGACTGGGACTTCGACCCCGATGTTAGCGCTCGTTAGCGTCGCCGGAAGTGTTAAGCCCGGCACGTAGACCGGCGTCCTTCTCAAGCACCAGCTGTTCTAGATCGGAAGCAAAGCGGGCGAGGCGGTCACGCAGCTTCTCGTCGGCGACCGACAGGATGCGGACGGCCAGCAGGCCGGCGTTGCGCGCCCCGCCGACGGACACCGTCGCCACCGGGATGCCGGCGGGCATCTGCACGATCGACAGCAGCGAGTCCAGGCCGTCGAGGTACTTCAGCGGGACCGGGACGCCGACGACCGGCAGCGTCGTGGCGGACGCCACCATGCCCGGCAGGTGCGCGGCGCCGCCCGCGCCCGCGATGATCACGCGCAGGCCGCGTTCGGCCGCCGTGCGGGCGTAGTCGAGCATGCGCTGCGGGGTGCGGTGCGCCGACACGACGCTCACCTCGTACGGCACCTCGAACTCGGTCAGCGCCTCGGCCGCAGCCTTCATGACCGGCCAGTCCGAGTCGCTTCCCATGATCACGCCGACCAACGGGCTCAAGGTCTCAGCTCCCACCGTGAATGTCGTATCCGTCCAGCCAGACCGCGTCCGACAGCCAGTGCGCGGCCAGCTTGGCCCGCTCGCGCACGTCGGCCATCGACTGGCCGAGCATCGTCACGTGGCCGATCTTGCGGCCCGGCCGTTCCTGCTTGCCGTAGTAGTGCACGTGCGCGTCGCGGAACCGCGCCAGCAGGTGGTGCAGGCGCTCGTCCGGGCTCATCGCCGGCGGCTCGGACGCGCCGAGCACGTTCGCCATCACCACCGCGGGGGCCATGACGTCGGTCGCGCCGAGCGGGTAGTCGAGGACGGCCCGCAGGTGCTGCTCGAACTGGGACGTGCGGGCGCCCTCGATGGTCCAATGCCCCGAGTTGTGCGGGCGCATGGCCAGCTCGTTGATCACCAGGCCGTGCTCGGTGTCGAACAGCTCGACCGCCAGCACACCGACCACGCCGAGCTCCGCCGCGATCCGCAAAGCCAGGCCCTGGGCGGCCTCGGACGCCTCCGCCGACATGTTCGGCGCGGGTGCGAGGACCTCCACACAGATGCCGTTGGACTGCACGGTCTCCACCACCGGCCACACCCCGCCCTGCCCGAACGGGGACCGCGCGACCAGGGCCGCCAGCTCGCGGCGCATGGTGACGCGTTCCTCGACGAGCAGGGGCGTGCCCCACTCGAGCAGGCGCGGCACCAGCTCACCCGCGCTGTCCGGGCCGTTGAGCATCCAGACACCACGGCCGTCGTAACCGCCGCGCGCGGCCTTCAGCACGCAGGGCCAGCCGTGCTCGGCGGCGAACGCGGTGACGTCGGCCACGCCCTCGACCTGCGCGAACGGCGGCACCGGGAGGCCCAGGTCCGCCAACTTGCGGCGCATGACCAGCTTGTCCTGGGCATGCAGCAGCGCGTCCGGGCCGGGCCGGACGTGTACGCCCTGGTCGACGAGGTTGCGCAGGTACTCGCCGGGCACGTGCTCGTGGTCGAACGTGAGCACGTCGCAGCCCTTGGCGAACGCCGCCAGCGCGTCGAGGTCGGTGTGCGAGCCGAGCGTGATGTTCGGCGACACGAGCGCGGCCGGGTCGTCGGGCGACACGGCGAGCACGTGCAGGGATTGGCCGAGCGCGATCGCGGCCTGGTGGGTCATGCGCGCGAGCTGCCCACCGCCCACCATGCCGACGATCGGCAAGCCGGTACGAGTGTCCACAGATGCAACCTACCTACGGCGCATCCGGGTCAGCACCAGGACGCCCGCGACCAGGGGTACCAGCAGGTATGCACTGCCGAGCAGCACCTCGGGTGGCGTCCACTCCAGCTCGGGCTTCTCGCCGGCGGGGCGGTTGGGGTCGGACGTGCGCATGATGAGCAGCACGCAGCTCGCGAAGACCAGCACGACCGCGCCGACCCCCGAGAGCGCCGTGACGCGCGCCCAGCCCGTCGGTAATCGGTCGGGCAGGCGGGACAGCAGCAGGATGATCAGTGGGACCACCCAGACGTAGTGGTGCGACCAGCTGACCGGACTGAGCAGGAGGCCGAAGAAGGCCGTGACCAGCAGCGCGGTGAGCGGCTGACCGGCCCGGTGGTAGCGGCGGACGAGGAGGACGGCCGGGACGGCGAGCAGGACACCGACCGCGATGGCCGCGCCGAGCGCCCAGGGGGCGAGGTCGGTGAGGCGCAGGATGAGGCCGTCGAGCGACTGGTTGCCGGCCCAGAACGTGGGGCCGGTGCGCTCGGGGTTGGTGACCGCGTCGCTCCAGAACCGCCGGAAGTCGTGCGGGATGATCGCGAAGATCAGTAGTTGGAGCAGCCCGAACGTGACGACGGCCCGGACGGCGTCCTTCCTGCGGCCCGTCAGCCACAGATGCGGCACGAAGATCAGCGGCGTGAGCTTGACCGCGGCCGCGACGCCGACCAGCACGCCGGAGAAACGGGAGTTTCTGAGCACCAGAACGTCGACGACGACGAGCGCCATCAGGATGAGGTTGATCTGGCCGAGGAAGAGCGTGCGCCAGACCGGTTCGAGTCCGAGCGCGAGCACGGTGACGACGACCGTGGTGCGGGCGGGCGTCATCCAGGTGGGGCGGCTCGGCAGGTTCTGGATGGCGACCCGGACCACGAGCGCGAGCGCGAGGACGGAGAGTGCGCCGAGGACGCCCCAGGAGATCTGGGTGGCGAAGAGGGCGAGCGGGATGAACAGGAGCGCGCCGGTCGGCGGGTAGGTGAACGGGAGGCGCGCCCAGGACGGCTCCGCGCTGAGGGACATGTTGTCGTAGAGCGGTTCCCCGGTCAGCAGCGCGACGGCCCCGGACCGGTAGACGGCGCTGTCCACGCCGAGCCGCCAGTCGATCGCCCAACTGACGACGCCCGCGACGACGACGCCGACGGGCACCGCGAAGAGCGCGAGGACGAGCCGAGGGCGCGCGAACAGCCGCCGCAGCGACTCACGAAGCCAATGCTGGGCGGGAGGGGCGACAGGGGCGTCCACACGCACGCGAAGAGCAAACCACGGCCCACCGACAGCCCCGGCACCGGCACGAACCGCACCGGAAACGGACAATTCGGCCCGCCAGGATGGTTGCGCTGGCAGCCCCCACCCTCTCCGGGGGGCAGCCCCGGTGCCAGTCTACAAGCCGGCAGGGACAAAACCCCTGGTCGGCGCGGGCTGTGGATAACTTTCGCGGGTGGGTCCGGGCGAAAGGGACTCTCGTGCGGTTGGGGGTTGCACGGCGAGAAGGCACGGCGAGAAGGCACGGCGAGAAGGCACGGCGAGAAGGCACGGCGAGAAGGCACGGCGAGAAGGCACGGCGCGCGAGGCGCGAGGCGCGAGGCGCGAGGCGCGAGGCGCGAGGCGCGAGGCGCGAGGCGCGAGGCAGCCTACGCGTTGGACTCGTGGACCGGCTGCGTTGGACACGCCGGGCCTGAGCGTTGGACACGCCGGGCCTGAGCGTTGGACACGCCGGGCCTGAGCGTTGGACTCGCGGGTTCTCAGACAACGGGTCGCGGTTTCGTGCGCCCCCCGCGGGCGCACGAACCCGCGACTCGGCCTGTCCGGACGCGGTGACTCGCGCTTGTGTGCGGGATGGTTACGCGGGTCGGGGGTGCGTCCGGACAGGAGACTTCATGCCCGGCTGATCGACTGCAGCAAGTCGCGGGCCTCCTCCTGTGTCGCGGGGAGTCGTTCCAGGCGGAGGACGGGGCGGCGGGACGGCTCCAACTGCGGGTCCACCTTCATGCGTTCGGTGATCAGCCAGCCCGCGCTCAGGGCCCGGTCGCCAAAACCCGGGTCGCGGTCTGACAGCACCACGGCCACCGACGGGCCGAGCAGCGCGATGCTCTCGCCACCGTCGAAGACCTCGCGGAGGGCGTCGGCCACCAGGACCATCGCCATCAGGCGGGCCCAGCCCGTCACCGTGGACAGGTCCAGCGTGACCACCAGCAGGGCGTGGGTCTCCGCGGCCGGCAGGCCCAACCGCGCGGCCTGGCGGTAGACCTCGCCGAGCCGGGTCCGCAGGTACGCCTGCGTGGTCATGTTGGTCAGGTTGTCGGTGGCCTCCGCCGACCGGAGGTCACCGAACGACGCCTCTGCCCAGGCCAGGGCCGCCGCGCGCACCAAGGGGGTGGGGGCGGCGTCCGGATCGGTCGCGATCAGGCCGTCGTGGGCGTCCGTCGTCAGGACCGCGTGGAGGGCGGCCAGGTCGACGAGGGTCTCGTCCAGCCCGGCACCCGCCTGGGCCCGCGCCCGCCCCAGCTGGGACAACACGCCGGTGAGGTCGCCGCGGCGAACGGCGGACATGCACACCGCGTCCACCTCGGGCACGCCCCAGTCACTGGGGAAGCGCCAACCGGCCGCGATGCTCGCCGTGCGCCAGCGGGAACGGAGCACCCGAAGCTCGTGACCCGTACCCTCCGCGTCGCCACGAGAGCGCGGATCAGCCTCACGTACCGTCACTGTCGTCTGTCCCTCCGGCCATTCGCGTTCGGAGAAGAAACGCGGGCCGGGTGTAACCGTGACGCCATTCGAGCGAATTCTCTGACAAGGGCCTGGCGTACGGCCATTCCGGTGAGCGCGTGTGCCGGTTCGCAGGCGATCCGTCACACTAGGCCCGGGAGTGCGTCTGAAGGGGTCCAAGGCAACAAACACCGAGGTCCCCGGGGGCCGACGCGCGAGTGCGAGGGAGGACCGTGGCCACTGTTCCGGCCGACGTCGAGGGGCCGAGCGACGCCGAGCTGATCGAGGCAGTCCGCAAGGGCACCGTGTCCGCGTACGGGGCGCTGTACGAGCGGCACCGGGCGTCCGCGTACAACCTCGCCCGTCAGCTCGCCCGCTCCCAGGCCGAGTCGGACGACCTCGTCTCGGAGGCGTTCGCCAAGGTTCTGGATACGCTCCGTGCTGGGCGCGGGCCGGACTCAGCCTTTCGTGCGTACCTCCTTACGGCACTGCGCCACACCGCGTATGACAAGACGCGCCGTGACCGCAAGGTCGAACTGTCCGACGACGTCGCCACGGTCTCCGGCGTGTCCGCCGAGGCGGTCAGCGAGGAGTTCGACGACACCGCCGTCGCCGGGCTGGAGCGTTCCCTTGCCGCGCAGGCGTTCCAGCGCCTCCCCGAACGCTGGCAGGCGGTCCTCTGGCACACCGAGATCGAGGGCCAGTCGCCGCAGGAGGTCGCCCCCATCCTCGGCCTGACGCCCAACGGCGTCTCCGCGCTCGCCTACCGCGCCCGCGAGGGCCTCCGCCAGGCCTACCTGCAGGTACACCTCGCCGAGACCCCCGACCGGCACTGCCGCGCCGCCGCCGAGAAGCTGGGCGCGTGGACCCGCGGCGGCCTCGCCAAACGCGAGAAGGCCCAGGTCGAAGCCCATCTCGACACCTGCGACCGCTGCCGCGCCCTGGCCGCCGAACTCGCCGACGTCAACGGCGCCATGCGCCTGTTCATCGCACCGCTGGTGCTCGGCGCCGGCGCCGCCGGCTACCTGGCCACCACCGGCACCGCCCACGTCGCGGCCGCCGGCGCCATCGCCGCTGGTGGTGCCGCCGGTTCCGCGGCGGGCGCCGCCGCCTCCGCGCCGCGCCAGTTCCTCGGCGTGGCGGCGTCGGGCGTGGCGCTGGTCGCCGCGATCGCCATCGGGCTCGCCGCGGGTGGTGAGCGGCCGGAGATCCCCGTCGCCTCGCCGACGCCGACCCAGGAACAGCCGACTCAGGAACAGCCGACCCAGGAACAGCAGCCGCCGGTCCCGGGCAACCCGCCGCAACAACAGCAGGAGCCGCAACAACAGGAGGAGCCGCCGGCCGAGGAACCGCCCGCACCGGGCGAGCCCGCGCCGCAGACGCCGACCCCGGGGCCGGCGATGCTCAACGCGACCGGGCCGAACATGCCGGTCTCGCTGGTCGCGACCGGCGCACCCGTCGACCTGCCCCTGACCGTCCGCAACACGGGTGGCACGATGTCCGACCCGGTCACCGCCGTGCTGAACCTGCCGTCGGGGGTGACCGCGATCCCGGTCGACGGACTCGCCGGGCGCCGGTTGCTGTCGCTGAACGGCGCGAAGGCCGGCACGGTGAACTGCCCCGGCGGCACCGGCACCGTCACCTGTATGAGTGACGCCGGGCTGGCCCCGAACGAGACCGTGACGCTGCTGTTCCGCCTGATCGCCGCGGACAACGCCAAGGGCGGGCGGATCACCGGCATGGTGACCGCCGGCGCCAACGTGACCGTGAGCTTCTCCGTGCAGCTGACCGTGCAGCCGGCGCCGGTGACCGACGGTGTCATGTTGAAGGCATCGAACTCCTGGCCCGGCCTGATGGGACTGTTTGTTCACCCGGTGGTGGACGTGACCGTCACCAACTCGGGCACCAGCTCACGCCCGGTGACGCTGACGCTCGACCAGCCGGCGGTCGTTCTCAAGTCGACGCAGGTGATGTCCTGCACGGTCGGCGGCGGCACCACCTGTGTGACCGTCGCCGAGCTGGCGCCGGGCGAGAAGCTCGACGTCACGCTGCAGGTCAACCCGGACCCGTGGCCGGAGAAGTCACCGAACAGGAACGAGGTGCACATCTCGGCGACACTCGGTTCGGCGACGGACACCAAGAAGGTGACGCTCTGCTTCTGGCCGGCCAACCCGATCCCGCCGACACAGCCGGGTGGCACGCCACCGCCGTCCACTCCCCCGGGCACGACGACGCCCCCGTCCGGCACGTCGCCCAAGCCGACGGAGCCGACGCACTCGAACCCGCCGGCGACGACCACCACGCCGTCCAAGCCCACCACGAACCCGGGCAACGGCGATCCGGGGCGGGCCGACCACTCCCCGGCGCCGGGGACCCAACCGCCGACCACGTCAGAGCCACCATCGGGTGTATTGGGCGGCCTGCTCGGGTGGCTCCTGGGCGGCTGACGATCGGGTGGTCACGGCGCGTGGTTAGACTCCGCCGACATGACCTTGCTCTACCGTGTGCTGGCCTGGTTGCCCAAGCCGGTGCGGGACAAGCTCGTCAAGCACAAGGAGCTGCTGAAGTTCGCGGTCGTCGGGATCGTGTGCTTCGCGGTGACCAACGTCGTGAACTACGGGCTGAAGTTCACGATCCTCAACGACAACCCGGTCACCGCACTGGGAATCGCGGTCACGATCGCCACGATCGTGTCCTACGTGCTGAACCGCGAGTGGTCGTTCCGGACCCGCGGTGGACGGGAGCGGCCGCACGAGGCCGCCCTGTTCTTCCTGATCAGCGGACTCGGCGTGGTGATCAACTCGACGCCGCTGTTCCTGTCACGCTACGTGTTCATGCTCGAGGTGCCACACGTCACCCTGCTGGCGCAGGAGGTGGCGGACTTCGGGAGCGGCATCATCCTGGGCACGCTGCTGGCGATGGTCTTCCGCTGGTGGGCGTTCCGGAAGTGGGTGTTCCCGGAGTCGGACGCCCGGCCACGCGTGGTCCGGGTCGGCCGCCGCGGTGCCCGTTTGGTCCGGTTGGGCGAGGACGACGAGGCCGCATAGCCCACCCGGCGGCGTCGCCCTCCGTAGACTGCGCAGGTGACCGTCGTCGAGTCGGTGCTCTCCCGGGTGCCGGAACCCCTGCGAAAGGTGCTGATCAAGCACCGTGAGCTGCTGAAGTTCGCCATCGTCGGCGGCACGACGTTCGTCATCGACAACGGCATCTGGTACCTGCTGAAACTCACCGTCCTCGAGGAGAAGCCGGTCACCGCGAAGATCATCGCGATCATCGTGGCCACGATCGTGTCGTACGTGTTGAACCGCGAGTGGTCGTTCCGGACCCGGGGCGGCCGGGAGCGACACCACGAGGCGGCGCTGTTCTTCCTGATCAGCGGCATCGGCGTGGCGCTGAACTCGCTGCCGCTGTACATCTCGCGGTACTGGCTGAACCTGGAGGAGCCGCACGTGTCGCGGCTCGTCCAGGAGGTCGCGGACTTCGCCAGCGGCTCGATCATCGGCATGCTGCTGGCGATGTTCTTCCGCTTCTGGGCGTTCCGGCGCTGGGTCTTCCCGGACGAGCTGGGCCACCGCAAGCGCCGGCCGCTGACCGCGGTCGACGACCCGGCGGAGGAACTGGGCCATTCCTGACCTGCGCCTCGGCCGGCTCCCGGTCGACGAACAACTCGACGCGCTGCGGGCTGCGCTGGCGGGGAACGACCTGCTCATGGAGGTCCTGACCCGCGCCGAGGCGTGTGATCTCCCCGGCTGGTACCTGACCGCCGGGTGCGTGTTCCAGACCGTGTGGAACGTGGTCACCGACCGCCCGCCGGCGGAGGGCATCAAGGACTACGACCTGTTCTACTTCGACGACGCCGACCTCAGCTGGGAGGCGGAGGACAAGGTCATCCGGGCGGGCACGTTCGACGACCTGCCGGCCCCGGTGGAGATCCGCAACGAGGCCCGCGTCCACCTCTGGTACGAGGACCACTTCGGCGTGCCGTGCCCGCCGTACCCGTCCACCGAGGCCGCGATCGACTCCTTCGCGGCGACCACGTGCTGCCTGGGCATTCGCCTGGTCGGCGACCGGTGGCGGATCTACGCGCCGCACGGTCTCGCGGACGTGTTCAACCTCGTGGTGCGCCCCAACCCGGTGCTGGCGCCGCAGGCCGTCTACGAGACCAAGGCCGCCCGGTGGCGCGAGCAGTGGCCGGAGCTCACCGTGCTGCCCTGGCCGGACTGACGACGGCTACGGGGGGCTGATGGCGTTGAGCATGCCGGCGAGCTTCCACGGCCGGCGCCCCCACGCGGTGAGCTGCCCGCCGAGAAGTGGTTTCCATATTGCCTGGCGGCCGATGAACACCAGCATGAGAGCCAGCGGGTCGGCGGAGAGGTGGGCGTCGACGTCGCCTCCCGCCTCGGTCCTCAGCGAACCGCGGTCGAAGGCGAGCACCGTGCGCCCACCGCCACGAAGGCGCAGGTCGACGCGGGCCCGGAAGGATCCGGCCTTCTCCTGGTCCACGAAGGCGGTGGGCGGCAGCGCCGCGATGAGCGGCAGCGCGGCGCCTTCGATCACGAGCAGCGCGTGGTGACGTCGTACCGGCCACGGACGCCCGGTGGCCGTGGCGATGTCGTGGCCGTGGACCAGGCATTCCTCGAGCAGGTGACACGCCACCGCCGAGGCCGGCAGACGGGTGCCCTGCAGCCAGTCGACGGTGGCCGCTCGCGGGCGCGACACGACGTCGTCGAACTCGTTCGCCAGCGTGCCGATGCGCTCCGCGAGCACGGCCGGGTCCCGCTCGCCGTCGTCGGCCAGCAGCTTCGCGTTGACCTCGGCCATCCCGGCCGTCGTCACCACCGCTTCCGGGACCGGCCTCCCGGCGATGGCGTCGGTGTCGAAACGAAGAACATGCGACAGGTGAGCCGCGACGTCGCCCACCGTCCAGGTCCCGACCGAAGCGGAGCCGGCGTCCGGGATGCTCCGCACCAGCGCGACGAGGCCGGGGACGACGTCCCGCAACGCCGCACGGGCCTGGGCCAGGGTGTCGGGTGCACCCGGGATCACGTCGGCACCTTCCGCCAGTCGCGGATCGCCGCCACGAACTCCTCGGGCGCGTCGGACTGCACGAAGTGGCCGGCGCCCTCGACGATCACGGTGTGGTGGTCGGGGAAGACCCGCTCCCACCGCCGCCGCTCCTTGGCCCGGAAGGCGAAGTCGGCGTCGCCCCACACGATGAGCGCCGGCAGTGCCGCGAGGTCGCCGAGCCCGGCCTCGACATCGGCGAGGAAGGCGCGGCTGGCGGTGATGCGCCGGGGCAGCACGGCCGACGCGTCGCGCTGGGTGGCCTTTCGATAGTGGTCCAGTTCGGCGGCGGTCGGCTTCCGCAGCCGGTGCCCGGCCGGGATCAGCGCGTTGACGAACAGGTTGAACTGCCTGACCAGCACGCGCCCCAGGGGCCCGCCCAACAGGCGGGAGGCGACCTCGAAGTGGAGGTCGCCGGTGGTCGGCCAGCCCCAGGTGTTGGCCAGCACCACTCCCTCGAAGGCGGCAGGCCGCTGTTCGACGGCGGCCAGGCCGATGGGGCCACCCCAGTCATGAGCCACCAGAGTGATCCCACTCAAACCCACGGCGTCGACGAACGCGGTGACGACCTCGGCGTGTTCCTCGGGCAGGTACCGGTAGCCGGGGCGGGGCGTCGACAGCCCGAAGCCGGGATAGTCGAGCGCGACGCAGCGGAACTCGTCCCGTAGGGCGCGGATCACGTCGCGGTACACGAACGACCAGGTCGGGTTGCCGTGCAGCAACAGCAGCGTCGGCCCCGACCCTTCGTCGACGTAGTGCACGGTGTGCCCGTCGATGGCGACGAAGCGGCTCGTGAACGGGAACAGCTCGTCGTCGACCCACGCGGGCCTACCCCTGTCTGTCATGCCCCACCCTTTCCCCGATCATGCTAGATTCACTCAAGTACACTTGAGATTGTCAAGCAGGTGGAGATGAGTCGAAGCTACGGCCAGTACTGCGGCCTCGCCCGGGCACTCGACGTCGTGGGCGACCGGTGGAACCTGCTGATCGTCCGCCAGCTCCTCATGGCGCCCGCCCGCTACCGCGAGCTGCTCGACGGACTCCCCGGCGTGGCCACGAACCTGCTCGCCGACCGGCTCCGCGACCTCGAGACCGCCGGCGTGGTCGAGCGGCGCCTGGCCGAGGAGGGCAACGCCATCGTGTACGCCCTCACCCCGTGGGGCGCCGAGCTGCGGGAACCGGTCGAGGGCCTCATCCGCTGGTCCACGCCGCTGATGACGCGCGGGCCGGGCGAGGACCACGTCCACGCCGACTGGCTCGTGGTCGCCCTCCCGGCCCTGCTCGGCGGCACGGTGACGGCACACCGGCCGTCGACGGTGGGGATCGCGGTCGGCGGTCAGCTGCTCCAGGTGGCGGCGACGCGCTCGGGCATCGAGGTCGGCCGCCACGACGGTCGCGAGCTCGATGCCGTCGTGCACGCCGACGTCGCCATCGTTCTCGGCCTGGCAGCGGGTGTGCTCACTCTCGACGACATCGCGGGGCTCATTGAAGGCGACGAGGCCGCCGCCAGAGCCGTCTTCGCCGCTACAGCTTGAGCTTGGGGCGGAGCCAGGCGGCCATCCTGCTGATCGCGTCGTCGGCTTCCGACGCTCGGCCGGCGGCCATCTGGAACGTGTGCAGCATCTCGGGGAACACGTCGAGCCGGACCTCCACGCCGGCCGCTCGCGCGTGCGCGGCGAGGCGGTGGGCGTCGTCGACGAGGGTTTCGTGTTCGCCCACCTGGATGTAGGTCGGGGCCAGGCCGGTCAGGTCGGCGTACAGCGGGTTGGCCAGCGGGTCGCGGGGGTCGGCCCCGCCCAGGAAGATGCCGGCGAACTGGTGGACGGACTCCGCTAGGAAGAACGGGTCGCGGTCGCGGTTGGTCCGGTACGACTCGCCGGTGACCTCCATGTCCACCCACGGGGAGAATGGCAACGCCGCGGCCGGCATCGGGAGCCCCAGGTCGCGGGCCCGCAGCTGGGTGGTGATCGTCAGGCCGCCACCACGCCGCGCGGCTCGGCCGTCAGGTCGCCCCATGCCTCGTCGTCGGCCTGCTCACCGGCCACCATGGCCTGGCGCGACGCCGCCCAGTGCCGCTTCACCGCGTCGGACTGCTTGCTTGCCATTCCGGTCTCCTCTCGGTCGTGCCAATGCAGACCGGCGCCGGACCGGGAAGGAATCGGTGTCAGCGCGGCGAGCGCTCCGCGGGCCAGCGGACGCCCTGGACGTCACCCGCTCGGGGGACGGGAAGGAACACGGTGAACGTGGCGGGTCGCTTCACCGACAGCTCCAGCCGCCCGCCGTCGGAGTCGATCAGGGCGCGGGCCAGTGCCAGGCCGAGGCCCGTCGAGCCGCCGCCGGAGACGCCCCGCTCGAAGACGTGTTCGGCCAGCTCGTCCGGGACGCCGGGCCCCATGTCGGACACCTCGATGACCGCGGTGTCGGTGGTCGCCGCCGCGCCCTCCCGGGCGGACAGGGTGACCGTGCCGCTGCCGTGGCGCAGTGCGTTGTCCAGCAGGACGCCGATCACTTCGCGTAGGCGGCCGGGTGACGCCTTCGCGTACAGGCCCCCCTCGATCCTCACCTTCAGTGAGCGGCCGACGGCCCGCAGCGGGGCCCGCCACTCGTCCGCGATGCTCGGCAGCTCGGCGGCCAGGTCGACCGGCATGGCACCCTCCGAGCGGGCCTCCCGGGCGGCGGCCATCAGCTCGTCCAGCACCTCGGCGAGGCGTTCCGCCTGTTCCAGCGCCGCCTGCGCCTCGGCGGCGACCTCCTTGTCGGGGACGACGGTCAGTTCCTCGATGCGCAGCTGCAGCGACGTCATGCGGCTGCGGAGCTGGTGGGACACGTCGCCGACCAGCTCGCGTTCACGCTGGACCAGCTGGGCGAGCGCGGTCGCGGACGCGTCCAGCGCCTCGGCCACCGAGTCCAGTTCCGGCACGTCGTAGCGGGTGCGGTCCAGGCGGAAGTCGCCGGCGCCGAGGCGGGACGCGCGGTCGGCCACGTGCCGCAGCGGGCGGGCCAGGCGTCGGGCGGTGACGGTCGCGACCGCCGTGCCGCCGCCGATCGCCGCGATGACCACCAGCACGACCAGCAGCGTGACCTGGGTCTGCGTCGTGCGCATCTGGGTGGCGTCGATCGACAGGCGGACGGTGCCGTGGTCGATGATCGGCAGCTCCTCCGTGACCGTCTCGCCCTGCAGCGGGGTGCCGAACTCGTCCCGCTGGCCGGAGTCCGGCAGGGTCACGACCAGGTGGCCGCGGGGCGGGACGCCCAGCTTGAGGGCGTCGATGTCGAGGCGGCCGGTGCGGCCCAGCTGGTCGTCGACGGTGGCCGCGATCTGCCGGACGCGTGCGCCCAGCTCCTCGCGGGTGATGCTCTCGACGACCGCGCTGGCGGAGAAGCCGAGCGGGATGCCCAGGGCACACGCCGTCACCGTGACGGCCATCAGGATCGCCAGGAGGATGCGGCGGCGCACGGTGGTTATTCCGTGTTGAAGCGGAAGCCGACCCCGCGGACGGTCGCGATGCGGGAGCCGCCCTGGCCGACCTTGCGCCGCAGCCACGACATGTGCATGTCGAGGGTCTTGCTCGTGCGCAGCTCGGGGCCGCCCCACACCTCGTCGAGGATCTCCTCGCGCGTGACGACCTGGCCGGCCTTCTGGATGAGGACACGCAGCAGCTCGAACTCCTTGTTCGCGAGCGTGACCTCCTCGCCGTCCACGATCACCTGACGCGCGGCGAGGTCCATCTTGACGCCGTTCACCTCGATCGTGCCGGGGGCCTGGCGGCGGAGCAGCGCCCGGATGCGGGCGAGGAGCTCGGCGAGCCGGAACGGCTTCGCCACGTAGTCGTCCGCCCCGGCGTCCAGGCCGACGACGAAGTCGACCTCGTCCGCGCGGGCGGTCAGCATGAGGACGGGGATGCCCCGGCCGGCCGCACGGAGGCGGCGGCACACGTCCAGACCGTCGATCCCGGGCAGGCCCAGGTCGAGGACGAGCAGGTCGACACCGCCGCCGTTGGCGGCCTCGAACGCCCGATGGCCGTCGGCGACCACCTGGACCTCGTAGCCCTCGCGGTTCAAGGCACGGGACAGGGGGTCGGCGATCGCCGTGTCGTCCTCGGCCAGCAGCACCACACTCACGGTGCCAGACTATGCCTACTGGCTGTGGAGATCAGCTCGGAAGGCGTCCCAGCTGGTCGTGGGGAAGGCCAGGGTGGGCCCGGACGTGTTCTTAGAGTCACGCACCGCCACCGACCGGGCCGGAAAGGCGATCTCAACACAGGCACCATCGTCACTGGCGTTGCTGCGGCTGCTCTTGCGCCACTCCAGGTTGTTCACGTAGTACCTCTCAGCTGGCTGGCGAACTCAGCGATCAGCTGCCGGGAATCCTCCTCGGAATGCGCGGCGGCCGATAGCTTCTCCCATGCCAGCCTAGCCCGGCCGATGAACTCCTCATCCTCAAGGAAGGTCGCGGTGCTCCGGCCATCCTCATAGCAGAGAGTTGGCAGGTCAGGGCACTCAAGGATGATCAGCGGGCCTTGCATGGCGATCGCCGCCTCGGCATCGAATGGCAAGACCTGGATGCTGATGTGCCGGCGGGCGCTGGCGGCGAGCAGGTGCTGCAGCTGGCCGATCATCATGGCGGGGTCATCCATGGTTCGGCGGAGCGCCATCTCCTCAATGATCAAATGCAGGCGAGGCGGATCGGCTCGATCGAGGACCCGCTGTCGGTTCATGCGGACGCCCACCATGCCCTCGATCTCATGCTCGGTCCGGCCCGGGCGAGCCTTCCGCATCAAGGTGCGGGCATATTCGGCGGTCTGGACGAGGCCGGGTAGAAGCAGGGGCTCGAAGTTGTAGATGGTGGTGGCTTCGCTCTCGAATCGGGTCAAATCACGCAACAATCGGGAGGTGGGTGCGCCGCTGATCTCGTGCCAGTTTCGCTCGTTTCCGGCTCGGACGAGGTTCATCAGCTCTTGCCGGATTTCCGGTGGGACGCGGAGGTAGCCCAGGATTGCGGCCACATCGTCCTCGTAGAGGCCGCGTTCGCCGGTCTCCATTCGGCTTACCTTGCTTTCCGACCAGCCGAGCGCCTTGGCCACGTCCTTGCAGCTCAAACCCCTCTTGATGCGCCACGCCCGTAGCTCCGCCGATACCCGCCGCTGGCGCACCGACACGCCTTTTCGCCTGCCCATACCAAAACCTTCTCGTCATGCCACGGTGGCACGAAAGTGGCGTCACCCGATTGGTAATTTGCGCGACCCTATGGCCCGGAGTCACCGTTTCGGCATGGAACTCACCTGGGAAATCAGCGGTGCTTACGCGAACTGGAAGATGACCGTCACCGTGGGGCCGCCGGATCACGACATCCACGAGTACCACGACGACTGGCGGAAGGAGCCGATCGAACGACTCCACCTCCACTTCGTCGACGTCGTGAACCTGCTCGAACTCGGCCGGCAGATGTCGAACACCCGTGGCCACCACCTCTCCGGCACATGACAGCATCGCCGCATGCATGCTGACGACCTCGCCGTCGCCCTGCGGCTCGCCGACGCCGCGGACGAGATCACCTTGAGTCGGTTTCAGGCCAGCGATCTCGTCGTCGACCGCAAGCCGGATCGGTCGCCCGTTACCGACGCCGACACCGCGGTGGAAGACACCGTGCGAGAGATTCTCGACGAGTTGCGGCCCGACGACGCCGTGTTCGGCGAGGAGCGTGGTGGGGCGATCGGCGAGGGGCGGACCTGGGTTCTTGATCCCATTGACGGAACCAAGAACTTCCTTCGGGGGAACCCTGTTTGGGCGACATTGATTGCGCTTGTGGACGGTGGGTCACCGGTGGTGGGCGTCGTCAGCTCGCCGGCCATGCCTCGGCGGTGGTGGGCCACGGCTGGCGGTGGGGCGTTCGTCGCGGCGCCGACCGGGGAGCGGCGGCTGCGGGTGTCCGGGGTGGCGTCGCTCGAGGACGCCTACCTGTCGACGACCGATCTCGGGGCGTGGGTCGAGTACCAGACACGGGAGGCGTACCTGGCACTGGTGGACGCGTGCTGGGAGAGCCGGGCGTTCGGGGACTTCTGGCACCACGTCCTGGTGGCCGAGGGATCGCTCGACCTCGCGGCGGAGCCCGTCGCCTACGCCTGGGACCTGGCGGCGGTGCAGGTGATCGTGACCGAGGCCGGTGGCGGGTTCACCGACCTGAGTGGTCGTTCAGGGTTCACACACGGTAACTGCCTGGCGTCGAACGGGCTGCTGCACGACGCCGCGCTGGCGGTGGTTCAGGCCGGGGTCAGCGCGCCGCGGACCACCTGAGCCCAGGTCAGCCTGCCGAAAAGGTAGTGGCAGGCGACCTGCTCGTTGGTGAAGCGGGCCCAGTCGTACCGGTTGCCCTGCTCGCGCCAGAAGACCTCCCAGGCGTAGTTGCCGTCCTCGTCGGGGTTGTCGTCGCGGACGAGGCACCACGCGTTGTCGGCCTCGGCACCCACCGACACGACCTCGCCCGGCACGCCGACGGCCGCCAGCCACTCGGTGATGGACTCGGCGTTCATGCGATCTCCTCCAGGTACCCGAGGGCGACGAGCTCGACGGCGGAGTGGGTCGTGCGGTAGCGGACGCCGCCGCCGGGCTGGCCGAACCACGCCGCCGACACCGCGCGCCAGACCGGGAGCGGCTTGGTGACCTTGTAACGGCGGTAGCCGGTGTCCTTGTGCGGCGGCGGCAGCGACCGCTGGGCGAAGGGTGTGCCGTCGGCGGCGAAGACACGGCCGTCCGGGGTGCCGAACCGGTCGATGACGGTGCCTTCGTCGAGGACCTCGGGCTCGCCGGTGGCACTGCCGCCCTCGGGGAACTGCTCGCTGGTGGGCCAGTTGTACTCGAGCCCTTCGGGGCTGATGCCGTGCGCGGTGACACTGCCGAGCCGCACGAGGTAGCGGCGGTCCCAGTCACGCTCGTTACCGCCGCCGAGGGGGTCGTGGTTCTCGAGAAGCGTGTGGACGGTCGGGTGATCGGCCGTGAGTCCCGCGCTGGGGGTGACCGGCCGCAGGTTGGGAACGGTGTCCGCGTCGGGGTTGCCGTTGGGGTGGTCGGCCTCGGCTGGGTGCGGAGCAGAGTAGCCAGCGGCCGGTTGATTCGCGGGGGATGCCGGGACTGGTGGAAGGTTGGCGGGGTTGGGAGATGCTGGGGCTGGGTAGCTGGGTACCGCCGCTTCGGCCGGGTGTGGGGTGGGGTAGCCGACAGCTGGCTGGCTCGGCGACGCCGGGGCCGGGATTGGTGGGTAGCCGGGCATTGCCGGCTCGGGCGGATGGTCGGCGTAGCCCGGGGAGTAGCCGGCGGCCACTGCTTCCGCCGGGTGGGCCGGAGGCGCGGGTGGGTAGCCGGGGCCGGGCGGTGGGGCGAAGTTCTGGTTCGCCGCTTTCTGCTGCGTGATGGCGGCTTGGATCTCCGCCAGGCGTGGGTTGGCGTCGACCAGGTCGAACCGCGGGTGGTCGGCCGGTTCGAAGCGGAGGCCGGCGGCGTAGTCCAGCTCCGGCGGTGGGGCCGGGAGCTGGCGCGCGGGGCGGTACGAGGCGACCGGCAGGTGGCCGATCGGGAACATGTGGATCCAGAACGCCGCCAGGACCTCGTTGCGTTCGCCCTTCGCCGGGGGTGGGGCGCCGGGTGGGCCGGCCAACTGCTTGCGGGGGGCCGGGTCCTGGGGCCGGTCGGCCGCGATGGGGGCGGCCGGCGCGTAGGCGGCCGGGCGGGCCGGCTGGGCCGTTGACGCGGGGGCGCCGGGTGCGGCCGGGCCGGGAGCGGGTGCGCCGGGAACGGCTCCGGGCGCGCCGATCGCGGGAGCGCCACCCATCACCGGTGGGGCGCCGGGGAATGCCGGGGCGCCACCGTATGCCGGAGCGCCCGGGTTGAGCGGCGGCGCGGCCGCGGCGGGCGGAAGGTTGGCCGGTGCGGCGGGGGCGGCCGACGCCTCGAGTCCGCCGGCGAAGCCCGCCTGGACGGTCTGGCCGGTGGGCGGCGTGGGCGCGTCGCCGGGGAAGTGGCTGGGTGGGACCGGGCCGGTGATCTCCGGGTCGCCGGGACCGATGTCGGGGGTGCCCGGCAGCGGGCCGCCGGGCTGGCCGGGTGGGACCTCACCGGGCAGGCCTTGCACGAGGTCGCCGGGATGAAGGGGTCCGCCGGGCTGGACGGGTCCTGGGAGTGCCTGGCCGACGTCACCGGGGAGGTTGGTGACGGTCTGGCCACCTTGGTGCACGACGTCGGCCGCACCCCCCGTGACGTTGCGGGGCAGGTCGCCCGCGCCGGGCGCTACCTGGTCGACGGTGCCGCCAACGGTGTCACCGGTCTGCCGGACGATGTCGGCGGTGCCGGAGACCACCTGGTCGGCCGCGCCGGTGACGTGGTGGAGGAGGTCGGCGGGTTGGCCGGCTCCCACGCTTGTGCCCTGTCGCAGGAGGTCCTGCCCGCCCTGGGTGGTTGTGCCCGGAAGGTGGGTGGCCTGGTTGGCGGTGTCCGTGGTGATGGTCGCCGCTGTTTGGGCGGTGTTCGTCACCGTTTGGGTGGCCGTGTCCGCCGCGGTCATGGTCACGCCGGAGAGCAGGTGGTGGCCGGGGTTCGCGTTGACCGGGTTCTGGACCGTGGCCATGTCGACACTCGTGCCCGGCTGTACGGCCGTGACCAGCTGCGACTCGATGTTGGCCACGTTCGCCGCCGTCCCCCGCACGGCCGTGTCCAGGCCCGCCAACGCGAAGGGATGACCAGCCTGCGCGGCGGCGTGCGCCGCGTCCTGGTTCTGGGCCAGGCCGACCAGGTTGCGGACTATCTCCACCTTCGCCGCGCCCACCTGGTTCGCCGCGTGTTCGAGGCGGTCGGCGGCGGCGTTGGCGTCCCGAACGATCGCCGTCAGGTGACCGTCGTCCGGGTCCACGAACGACTTCCACTCCGTTGACGCCTTCGTCGCGGTTTCGCCCGACACCGACGCCAGGGCCGAGCGGGCCGTGGTGTCCGCGTCCGTCGCCAGGGTGGACATGCTCGTCGCCGTGTCTCGCCAGGCCTGGGCCTGGCGGGTCATGGCCTCCTCGTCGGCTTCTGGCCAGGCCACGCCTGTCTGCGCGGCCACGTCCGCCAGTTCCGGGGGCAGCTCGATACCCATCTACTGCTCCACGGACTTCACGTGGTCGGCGGCGGCCTGGTCGGCCGAACGGTACGTACCGGCCGTTTCCGTCAGCCGCGTGCTCACCGAGGTCAGGCGGTCTGACAGGCCCGACAGCCGCGACAGGGCGTCGGCGGCGGGACTCGCATGGGCCGCGTTGAAGCTCTGGCCCACGGCGTCCGTGCCCCAGCAGGCCCCGTCCGACAGGGCGTCGCTCAGGTCGCGGTGGATGTTGTTCAGGCGACCCACCAGCGGCTCGAACTGTGCCGCCCGGCTGGCCAACCGCTCCGCGTCTACCTCGAAGCCGTCACCGTGCATCGCGTGTGCTCCCCGACCGCATCCAGCTCTTGTCCTCGAACGTCTCCTCCGGCGGCTCCGGCGCCGGCACCGGGGTCAGCTCCTTGGCCGACAGATCGGCGGTGCCGCGGAGCAGGGCCTCCGGGTCGGTGTCCGACGGGAGGACCGGGGCCATGACCTGGCCTGCCGCCCGTGCCACGCGAGCCGTCGCGTCGGCTGCCGTGCGGACGATCGACGCGGCCAGGTCGGCGGGGCGCAGGACGCGGTACGCGTGCTCGGCGATCTCCAGGCCGACCAGGGCGCCGGACGCGGACACCGTCACGGCGACCAGGCCGTCCTCGCTCGTCACCGTCTCGCGGACGGTCGCCAACTGGCGCTGTACGGCCCCCAGTTGCTCCCTACTGCGCCGGTAGCCGGCGATCAGGTCCTCGACCTGGGCTCTGTGGTCTGCCACCACGGCCACCTCCGCTCGGGGACGGCATTGGTCCCGCGTTGGACGCACAGGCTCGTCCTGCGGTTCCCGTGAATTTTCACAGTCGCGTCAGGATCGCGCCGCACACCGCGCGGGCGAGTGCGCCACCAACGGGTGAACGTGGGCCGCCGAACGGCTCCAGGGTGCCGTCCGCCGGGCAGAGGAGCGCGACCGCGTCGGTCGGGGTGCCGGTGCCGGGGACGCCTGCCTCGAACAGGGCCTGCGCCTTGGCCTCCGCGACCGTGGCGACCGCGTTGACCAGCGCGCCCGGGGACAGGCGCCGGGGCAGCCAGCAGACGGCGTTGATCGTGCCCACCGGCTCGGGGACGGCGGACGGGCCGGCCGCCCAGGTCGGGTGGGCGCCGATGCCGGTGGTGACCGAGACGTCGACGCCGTCGTCGGACCGGTGCGCGACCTCCCGCACGTCGACGGCGGTCAGGAAGCCGATGCCGGGACCGGACAGGCCGAGTGCGGTGGCGAGCTCGGCGAGGTGGCGGTCCGGGTCCTCGCGTTCGTACTGGTGGGAGACCGTCGCGTTGATCACCCAGTGCCGCTCGCCGACGCCGCCGCCCAGCGGGGCGGAGGAGATGGCGAGCCACGGGGTGGGCGGGTGCCAGACGAGGACGGGTGAGCCGGCGACTTCGGCGAGGTCAGGGGTCATGGGCGTGGCCTCCGGCCCCCGGTTCGATTGTCCCACGGGGCACCGACGGTTTCGGGATCAGCGCAGGTCATGGCGTACCAGGGCGCGGTGGGTGCCGCGGCGGTCGACCAGTGCGAAGCCGGCGGACAGGAACATCGCGAGGGTGCCGTGGTACAGGTCGCCGGAGGCGCGCTTCTCGCCCTCGGTGTCCACGGGGTGGCCCTCGACGGCCGTCGCGCCGCGCTTTGCCGCGTAGTCGACGGCGGCGTCCAGCAGGGTGTTCGCCAGGCCTCGGCGGCGGGCGGTGCGGTGTACGAAGAAGCAGGTCACCGACCACGTGTCCGGGCCGGCGTCGGACTGGGTGATCTTCGAGTTGGCCAGGCGCGGGTAGTTCGAGCGCGGTGCGACGGCGACCCAGCCGAGTGGTTCGCCGTCCTCCATCGCCAGGAGGCCGAGCGGGTTGCCGACCTGCTCGCGGAAGTACGCCTTGTTGCCCGCGCCCCAGTTCGCCTGGACGTCCTTGTTGGGCCGCATGAACCAGCAGCAGTAGCAGCCGGCGACGGTCTTGTTGGCGCTGAACAACTTCTCCAGCGACGGCCACGTCTTCTCGGTCAGCTCGACGATCTCCAACGTCAGCCCCGCAGCGCCCGGACCACGCGGGACGGGCTCGGACGGCCCAGCCGCTCGGCCATCCACGCGCTGGTGTCGGCCAGCTTGTCCAGGTCGACGCCGGTCTCGATGCCGAGGCCGTCGAGCAGCCACACCAGGTCCTCGGTGGCGAGGTTGCCGGTCGCGGACTCGGCGTACGGGCAGCCGCCGAGACCGCCGGCCGACGAGTCCACCGTGGTCACGCCGTGCCGCAGCGCCTGCAGGGTGTTGGTCAGCGCCTGGCCGTACGTGTCGTGGAAGTGCACGGCCAGCTTCTCGACCGGGGTGCCGGCGTCGGTGAAGGCGGTGAGCAGCGCGGACACCTGGCCCGCGGTGGCGACGCCGATCGTGTCGCCGAGGGACAGCTGGGAGCAGCCCATGTCGACAAGTCGACGTCCGACCGCGACGACGGCCGCCGGGTCGACCGAGCCCTCCCACGGGTCGCCGAAGCACATCGAGACGTAGCCGCGGACGTCCATCCCCGCCTCGACCGCGCGGGTGACGACCGGCTCGAACATGGTCAGCTGCGTGTCGAGCGTGCGGTTGAGGTTGCGGTTGGCGAAGGTCTCCGTGGCGCTCGCGAAGATCGCGACCTGGGTGACGCCGGCGGCGAGCGCCCGGTCGAGGCCCCGTTCGTTGGGCACCAGGACGGGGTAGCGAACGCCGTCGCGTTGCGTCAGGCCGGCCAGCAGGGCCTCGGCGTCAGCTAGTTGGGGGACCCACTTCGGGTGAACGAAGCTGGTGGCCTCCAACGTGGTGAGGCCGGCGTCGGCGAGCCGGTCGAGGAACTCGAGCTTCACCTCGACCGGTACGACCGCGTCCTCGTTCTGCAGGCCGTCGCGCGCGCCGACCTCCCAGATCGTGACACGTTCCGGGAGGTCGGGGGCTGCTACGACGGCCGGCAGACCGAGGTCTCGCGCGGTCACCGTCGGCGGGGGTCGCCCTGCTGCGGGTACGGCTGTGTGGCACCCGCGGGCGGCTGCTGCACGTAGTCGTCGTGCGGGTTGTCGTTGATCTCGCGGTACAGCAGCGTGTGCACCTTCTCGACCTGCGGGATGTCGTCGAACTCCAGCGGCTCCTGGGCCGAGGACTCGATGATCAGTGTGCCGCAGCCGAAGATCCGGTCGATGAGACCGTGCTCGAAGCGCACCGTGCTGATGCGGGCGAGCGGGATGTCGATGCCGGTGCGGTTGAGCACGCCCTCACGCGCCATGACGCGGTCCGTCGTCACGATGAAGTGCGTGGTGCGCCAGCGGATGAAGGGGATGAAGAACAGCCACACGAGAATGATCAGCCCGATGGCGCCGATCGCGATCCACCCGATCATGTTCCACGACTGGTCCTGCACGAGGATCGCGAGCCAGATGCCCACACCGAGCGTGACGAGCAGAACGAGGTAGGGGACGAGCAGCATCTTCCAGTGCGAGTGCTTGTGGATGATGACGTGTTCGCCGTCACTGAGCAGGTCATCTGGGTAAGCCACGGCGTCCTCCCGAATAAAACGCCTCGCCGATGGTGTCGCGGGTAACCGTACCGGCGGGACCGTCCACCGCGAGGGCTGACCCGCAAAGATGCCGGACCGTTGCCCTGAAGGACCCCTTCAGGGCGTTCAACGTCTCGAAGGGGTCCTTCAGGGCGGGGGGCTCAGTCCGCGCGCAGGTGCACCACGTCGGCCGCGGAGATGGCCTTCGGCGTGCCGTCGTCCAGCTTGAGCAGGAGGCGGCCGTCCTCGTCGACGTCCACCGCCACGCCCGTCAGCGACGCGGACTCGGGGAGTTCGGCGCGGACGCGCTGGCCGATCGTGCCGCATGCCTCTCGGTAACCAGCCAGGACACCTGAACGGGCGACGTCGCCGTCGGACTGGCGCCAGACCGCCTCGAACTCGGCAAAGGCGCGCAGGAAGCTCGCCGCGATCTCCGTGCGGTCGGTGTTCTCGGCGCCGGCGTCGGCGAACGAGCCGGGCGGCAGCCCGCCGGGCCCAGGCTCGGCCTCCGCCGGCAGCGCCGTGACGTTCAGGCCCACGCCCACGACCGCCCCCTGATCAGGCGCGACCTCGGACAGCACGCCCGCCGCCTTCTTCCGGTCCGAGCCGACGAGCAGGTCGTTCGGCCACTTCAGCGACGCCTCGATCCCGGCGGTCTCGCGGGCGGCGTGGATGAGTGCGAGGCCGGCGACCATGCCGAGCGTGCCGAGCCGCGCGGCCGGCACCGTGGCCGGACGGACGAGCACGGAGAGATAGACCCCCGTCCCTGCGGGTGACACCCAGGTGCGTGACCTTCTGCCCCGGCCGGCGGTCTGGTGGTCGGCGACCAGGACGGTGCGGTCGGCGGCGCCGTGGCCGGCGGCGGACATCAGGTCGGCGTTGGTCGACCCGGTCGTGTCCACCACGTCCAGTGCCGCGTAGGGACCGTTCGGCGCGACGAGCTGCTCGCGGAGTACCAGCACATCCAGCTTGTTCTCGGTCACATACGTGAACTTACCGGTACGTACCCGTGACTAGGCTCCCGAGCATGAGCAGCGCGACCGAGCCGCTAGGTCAGGCGCCCAGCGGCGAGACCGACATCCACACGACCGCGGGCAAGCTCGCCGACCTGTACCGGCGCAGCGACGAGGCGGTGCACGCCGGGTCCGAGCGGGCGGTGGCCAAGCAGCACGCCAAGGGCAAGATGACCGCGCGCGAGCGCATCGACATGCTGCTCGACCCCGGCTCGTTCGTCGAGCTGGACGAGCTGGCGCGCCACCGGTCCACGAACTTCGGCCTGGAGAAGAACCGGCCCTACGGCGACGGCGTGGTGACCGGGCACGGCACCATCGACGGGCGGCCGGTGTGCGTGTTCAGCCAGGACGTGACCGTGTTCGGCGGCGCGCTCGGCGAGGTGTACGGCGAGAAGATCGTCAAGGTGATGGACCTGGCGATCAAGACCGGCCGGCCGGTCATCGGCATCAACGAGGGCGGCGGCGCGCGCATCCAGGAGGGCGTCGTCTCGCTGGGCCTGTACGGCGAGATCTTCATCCGCAACACGCGGGCGTCCGGGGTCATCCCGCAGATCTCGCTGATCATGGGCGCGAACGCGGGCGGGCACGTGTACTCCCCCGCGCTGACCGACTTCGTCGTGATGGTCGACCAGACCTCGCACATGTTCATCACCGGCCCGGACGTGATCAAGACGGTGACCGGCGAGGACGTCGGGTTCGAGGAGCTGGGCGGGGCGCGGGCGCACAACACCAAGTCCGGCAACGCGCACTACATGGGGTCGGACGAGGAAGACGCGATCGCGTACGTCAAGGAGCTGCTGTCGTACCTGCCGTCGAACAACATGTCGGACCCGCCGGTGTTCCCCGGGTTCGCCGAGGAGGGTTCGGTCGCGGCGAACGTGTCGGAGTCCGACCTGGAGCTGGACACGCTCATCCCGGACTCGCCGAACCAGCCGTACGACATGCACGAGGTCGTCACCCGGATGCTCGACGACGGGGAGTTCCTCGAGGTCCAGGCCATGTTCGCGCCGAACATCCTGTGCGGGTTCGGGCGCGTCGAGGGGCACGCGGTCGGGATCGTGGCCAACCAGCCGACGCAGTTCGCGGGCTGCCTGGACATCAACGCCTCGGAGAAGGCGGCGCGGTTCGTGCGGACGTGCGACGCGTTCAACGTGCCGGTGCTGACCTTCGTGGACGTGCCCGGGTTCCTGCCGGGGACCGACCAGGAGTGGAACGGCATCATCCGGCGCGGCGCGAAGCTGATCTACGCGTACGCGGAGGCGACCGTCCCGAAGGTCACGGTGATCACGCGGAAGGCGTACGGCGGGGCGTACGACGTCATGGGGTCCAAGCACCTCGGCGCGGACCTGAACCTGGCGTGGCCGACCGCCCAGATCGCGGTCATGGGCGCCCAGGGCGCGGCGAACATCGTGCACCGCAAGACGCTGGCCCGCGCGGTCGAGGACGGCGAGGACGTGGACGCCCTGCGGGAACGGTTGCAGCAGGAGTACGAGGACACGCTGTGCAACCCGTACATGGCGGCGGAGCGCGGGTACGTGGACGCGGTCATCCCGCCGTCGCACACGCGGGGGCACGTGGCCCGGGCGTTGCGGCTGCTGCGGGACAAGCGGGAGACGCTGCCGCCCAAGAAGCACGGGAACATCCCACTATGAGTGAGCGACCACACCTTCGGGTGGTAAAGGGAAATCCCTCGGACGAGGAGCTCGCCGCGCTGGTGGCCGTGGTGACGACGCTGGGTTCGGCCGAGGAGGAGGCGCCGGCGCGGCCGCGGTCGGCGTGGTCGGACCGGCGGGTCCAGGTGCGGGAACCGCTGGCCCACGGCCCCGGCGCCTGGCGCGCGTCCGGCCTCCCCCGCTGACCTGCCCTGAAGGACCCCTTCGAGACGTTGAACGTCTCGAAGGGGTCCTTCAGGGCATCGGGTCAGGGCCGGTCAGGGCTTTTCGAAGTGCTGGTAGTCGATCGGGGTGTCCCAGTAGCCGCCCCAGTCCCAGCCGCGGCGTTCGAAGGCGCGGACGGTCGAGTCGTCGGCGTGGATCAGGCCCGGGTCGGTCCTGGTGCGGTCCACATACGGCGCGCCGTTCGGCGGGTAGACGTTGCCGCTGGACGAGACGTACGGGTTCTGCACCGGGTTGATGTCGATGGCCCGCCCGTAGGAGTGGTTGGACCAGGCCGTGCCGCCGGTGATCGGACGGCAGTTGAACGCCGAGGTGTTGTTCGCCGCCATTGACGCGTCGTCGTCGGCGTCGTACTTCTCGACGGTGATCATTCGCTCGATCGGGTAGCGGTTGTAGTACAGCTCCGCGAAGGTCCCCACCACGTCACGCACCACGTCGGTGGCGACGACCAACTCGCCGCGGTGGACCCTGCCGTCGAAGCCCAGGACGCTCAGCCGCACCAGCCGCAGCTGGTCCGGGCCTACCGGGCAGCCCTCGCGCCAGCTCTTGCCGAGCCGCTCGGCCGTGACCGTCTCGACGGTCGCCGTGAACGGGGGCAGGCCGCTTGCCGATGTCCCGTTCGGCTTGACGTGCGCGCCGGCCGTCACCCCAGACCCCAGAACCGCGAACGCGCTGATGACCACCACTGACAGCAGTCGCTTGATCGTTTTCACGCCTCTATGACGCCGCTGGGCGCCGAAATGTTGCCTTAGTCCCGTTCGCGGCTGTTCAGGAACGCGATGCCGGGGACCACGATCGCCAGGTAGATGCCGACGCCGTACAGGACGTCGCGGACGCGGCCGTGGCCCTCGGAGCCGGTCAGCCAGACGCCGCCGCAGATGAGGCTGACCAGGGCGAACGTCACGACGATCACCTTGGCGAACAGCTTGTACGAGCACCACCGCGTGCAGCCGCCGGGGATGCCGTGCCGGCACAACCGGTTGCCGCTGGCACTGGTGGGCAACTGCACCGCGCGATCGGAGTGCCGCATGCCCACATCCTCACCACCCGACGCCGGGTACGACAAGCCGACAGGACACACTGCACCCCATGCGGAGCCCCTGGACAGCCATGTGGGCGCTCTGCGCGTGCTTCTTCATGATCATGCTGGACTCGACGATCGTCACGGTCGCGATCCCCACCATGCTCACCGACCTGCACGCCAACCTCAACGAGGTCGTCTGGGTCAACAGCGTGTACCTGCTGGCCAACACGGTCCCGCTGCTGATCACCGGGCGGCTCGGCGACCGGTTCGGGCCCAAGACCGTCCTCATGGCCGGGCTCGTGGCCTTCACGGCCGCGTCGGTCTGGAGCGGGCTCTCGACGTCCGCCAGTGAGCTGATCGCCGCGCGCACGCTCCAGGGGCTCGGCGCCGCGCTGATGACACCGCAGACGCTGTCGTTCATCACGCGGCTCTTCCCGCCCGAGAAGCGGGGCGTGCCGATCTCCGTCTGGGGTGCCGTGGCGGGCGTCGCCACGCTGGCGGGGCCGGTGTTGGGCGGGCTGCTGGTGGAGAACGTCGGGTGGCAGTGGATCTTCCTCATCAACATCCCGATCGGGCTCATCAGCCTGCTGATCGCGGCCATCGCCCTGCCGAACTGGCAGCCGCGGCGGGCACTGCGGTTCGACCTGGTGAGCACCACGCTCTGCGCGGCCGGGTTGCTGGCGCTCGTGTTCGGCGTGCAGAACGGCCAGCACTACCACTGGGGACCGGTCGCCGGGCCGGTCACGATCGTGCACATCCTGGTCGTGGGCCTCGTGCTGCTCGCCGGATTCGTGTACCGGCAGGTCACCGTCCGGACCCGGGAACCACTCGTGCCCAACGAGCTGTTCCGCGACTCGACCTTCACCTACGCCAACCTCGCCCACGCGGCCATGGGCTTCGCGATGACCGGCATGTTCCTCCCGCTGGTCCTCTACCTGCAGACCGTGCTGGGCCTGACCGCGCTGGCGTCGTCCGTGCTCGCACTGCCCATGGCGGTGACCGCGGCCATCGCCTCCGGGATCTCCGGCGCGGTGTGGCACCGGATCGGCGCCCGCAACCTGATCATCGCCGGGTTCGCGACGCTCGCGGCGGCCGTCGGAGTGCTCGTCTACCAGGCCGCGCCGGACACCGAACCGGCCACGCTCATCCCCGGCCTCGCGGTCGCCGGGCTCGGCATCGGGTTCGTGTTCTCGCCGCTGACCACGGCCGCGACCGCCGGCATGCCGGCTGACCTGGCCGGCGCGGCCTCGGGTGTGTACAACACGGCCCGGCAGGTCGGCGGGGTGCTCGGCAGCGCGGCCACCGGGCTCGTGCTGCAGCTGGGTGTCGCGTTCGCGGTGCCGGACGCCGCGCGGCAGTACGCGGAACGGCTGCCGGTGCGCTACCGCGAGGAGTTCGTCCAGCGGATCACCGAGGCGGCGAACACGCCGAGCCAGTTCGACACGTCGCGCCCGCCCGTACCGGCCGGCCTGGACCCGGACGTGGCCGACATCGTCCGCCGGATCGTCACCGAGGTGTTCCACAACGGGTTCACGGTCGCCGCGAAGGCCAGCCTGATGCTGCCGATCGCGGTGCTCGTGCTGGGCATCGTCGCGGCGACGGGTATCCGCACGAGGGTCCGCGACCGCGTGCCCTAAGGTCCCTGACGTGCAGTTCGTGCTCGCCTCGCAGTCGCCCGCGCGCCTGATGGTGCTCCGCAACGCCGGCATCGAGCCGCTGGTCCAGGTGTCCGGCGTCGACGAGGACGCGATCATCGCGGGCCTCCCGGCGGACGCCGGGCCGGCGCGGACGGTCGCGACCCTCGCCGAGGCGAAGGCCCGCGCGGTGGCCGCCGACCACACGGACGCGGTGATCGTCGGCTGCGACTCCATGCTGTTCCAGGGCGGTCAGCTGGTCGGCAAGCCGGGCACGGTCGAGCGGGCCCGCGAGCGGTGGCAGCGGATGGCCGGCGGCACCGGCGACCTGCTGACCGGCCACGCGGTCCTGCGGGTACGCGACGGCGCCGTCACCGCCGCCGCGACGGGCACCATGAGCACCACGATCCGCTTCGGCAAGCCCACCCCGGCCGAGCTGGAGACCTTCCTCGCGACCGGCGAGCCGCTGCAGGTCGCGGGCGGCTTCACCCTCGACGGCTACGGCGGCTGGTTCATCGACGGCGTGGACGGCGACCCGACCAGCGTGATCGGCATCAGCCTCCCGCTGACCCGCCGCCTGCTCCAGGACGTCGACGTGGCGGTCGTCGACCTCTGGGGTTAGTCACCTTGTCCCTGGTGGGGGCGCCTGTTGAGGGGTGAAAATTTGGTGTTGGCTGCCCGCTGACGTCGTTGTCTCCGTGGTCGTGTGAGGCCGTGGGTTAGTCGGACGCTGGGAGTCTGTGCAGGGCCCTTGATTGTTGCTTCGAGCACGCGGATCAGATTCGTTGATTGCCTGGGCTCCTGCGGGTGGCCGCCCGGATGTTGAGGGTGAGGCCGATGTTGGAGCAG
>Ga0081539_10000673_pt1 | contig 68473 bp, 68 predicted proteins | sample TabmetS4T2R2_FD_71023 | JGI IMG/M metagenome (GOLD analysis project Ga0081539, IMG submission 71023) | Tabebuia heterophylla rhizosphere microbial communities from the University of Puerto Rico - S4T2R2 | ecosystem: Host-associated > Plants > Roots > Rhizosphere ...
CGATGCCGAGCTACAGCTTTATCGACTGCTTCGTCAGGAAGGAGGCGACGCGTATTCGCGATACAACAGTTTGGTGCGCGAACTGGTCAGCTTCGAACAAGCTCTCGACCATCGGCAGAGATCGCGATAGGCTTTTCCCTTCGTGGACCCCGCGCAGGAAGAAATCTTCGGCCCGGTCCTGAGCGTGATGACCTTCCGCCTATAAAGAAAGCGGCTTCGGAAGAGAGGGCGGATTACACGGGCTATTGCCGTATCTCCCGCTGAATTAGTTGAGCTTGCCGACCGAGCGGAGTTTGTCGGAATACCGGAGTTGGAATTGCCATGGCCAAGCTCTACCTCGACGTCTGTTGCTGGAATCGGCCTTTTGACGACCAGACCCAGCACCGCGTTCATCTTAAAGCCGAAGCTGTGCTGGCGATTCTCGCTGAAATTGAACAACGTCGCGACCGATTGCTACACGGTGAGATCGTCGATTTGGAAATTGCAGGCGTTTCCGACTCCGCGCGCCGTCAACGTCTTCAGGCTCTAATTCCACGGCGGCACGAGTACATTCGGCACCGACGCGAGATCTCGGTTCGTGCCATGGAGCTCGAGCAGCGCGGCTTCACAGGCATCGATGCGCTCCATCTGGCGTCCGCCGAATCAGGAAATGCAGATGTGTTCCTGACGACAGACGACCGGTTGCTGCAACTGGCAGCAAGACACGCAGATCTGTTGCGCGTGAAAGTTGCTAATCCACTGGCCTGGATGCAGGATAGGCTTGCTGACTGACCATGCGGACGAAAACACTTGAACAAATTCGCACCAAAGGACTGCATGCCCTGGTGGAAGAACTCGGCACGGTCGGCGCGGTGCGTTTTCTTCAGTTACTGGACACTGGCCGCGGGGATTATTCGCGGGAGCGGCGCGGGCGCATCACCAAGCGAAGCGTCCGCTCGCTGGTGAAAGAGATCGAGGCCCGACGAAAGCGCGCGGCGGCCTGAGGCGTGGCTTTTCAAACGCCATTGAGCAAACGCGTTAGCCGTTGTCGATCTTATCGATAATGCAAGCACCGCCAAAAGTCGCAGAAGTGCTCGTCGACGAAAGGTCGCTCGCTTTTCGCTTGGAGGACGGGCGGACCATCAGCGTGCCAATCGCATTTTATCCAAGTCTCGCTTTGGCAACGGCGGGAGAACGAGAAAAATTTGAGATCAACGGTTCGTCCGTCTACTGGCCGGAACTCGATGCCGATATCGGTGTTGAAGGATTACTGAGCGGAGCCCGGGAGCATCAGTATTACGCCCGGAAAGCGGTCGAGCGCGCCGTTAAGCTTGGGCGTTTACCGAAGAGCGCTTTGGAAAAAGACGGTTCGCCCTTGCAACCGGCGTGACCATCTCGCACCGGATCGCGCAGGAAGAAATCTTCGGCCCGGTGTTGAGCGTGACAGATTTTACCTGCCTTAATTGGATTCTATCAAGGAATCGGCAGCCCGCAGTGAAATGGCACATTCTTACAATATCGACTCGATAGCCTATCTGCACCGCGCGAGGCAGCGTCTCGATGAACATACTCGCGAAGCATTGTTCTATGCGGCGTTCGAGCTGAGGTGCGGCACTGAGTCCCGACTTCAAGACTATCTCGATGCCCGCAAGGACATCGCGAAACATAAGAAGCAAGGCTGGAAGATTATGGGTTCAGCGAAGGAGCTTGATAGATTGCTCCGCCTCGGTGACGCGATTTTCGAGGCATCCTTTCTTGATGGCGACGGACGGATAGCACTTGCACTCTACTACACTCCAGTCACGGCTCGATTACGGGAGTCAGCTGGCACGCGTCTACACGACCTTGTTCATGCCATGAAGACTTCATTTCCCGATGCCGATCGATGGTGGGCTGATACCCGCTCATTCCTCGAGCAAATTTACTCTGACCTCGCCTTCGCTAACAAAGGCACATTGTTAGCGCCTATCATGCGCTCGCCTGACGGGCGGAGCTTCCACATGTCCGCATGCGTGCGACACGATTCCCCGATTGCAGACAAGGTCCCGTCGTTTAGCCAAGTGGGAAGCGATGTCACCATCAGAGTGCGATACCTCAAATCACTTCCAGAGTATGCCACACCTTTCCTTAATCGAACTGACGCCTAACCAAGTGATGCAGCGAATCGCGCTCAGCCCGTGAATACACCCGCTTTCACGGAATGGCTTCAACATTGCGGCGAGGCTCGTCTCGCGGAGATCATTGCGTGCAGCCAAAAGTGTTATCGCGAGATGTGGGAGCAACGGCGCGATCCCAACAGCTTATGGCAGTTCCCCGCATGGGAACTCTGTCTCGGGACTTACTGGCAAGAGCCACTAGAGGAGTGGCATTCGCGCTGGAAACATTGTGGAGGACGACTCTGTGAAGGGCGCATGATTGCCGCCAAGTGGGACGGCATTTGGGAGCGCCTTAGCAGCACATTTTACGACGGCCTGGGCCATCCGTATCCGCCATATGCGCGATCGAGTTGCGCCCACTGGTCGCAAATAGATCAGGACGAGGCTATCGTCGCGGGAGCCATTTCCGAGTCAGAGTTCAGCACTTACATGGCTTAATTTCCTCGCGAGCCGCTCAAGGACACGGAGGGCAAGCCAATATCTCGTGAGACGCTCACAGCGATTCGCCGGGACTTAGAAGAGGAGATTTACCGCCATGGTGGCCCACGCCCAGGCTCGACACGCGCCGAGCGCGTCGCGCACGAACGCCAGCGGCGTGCAGATTTGTTCGCGCGCGCCCAAGCCGCGTATGAGCGGCGCAACCGCGAAAGGAGGTAAGTGATGCAGATTGACGCGATTGAGGGACACCTTCGTGAGTTGTCGGTTAATCGTTATCGGCTAAATGGTTCCAGATTGCGCACGCGGCAGTCGTCGGCGCGCTTGAACTCGTTGCGATGCGCGCTGCGTTAATGGCTGTATCTTTACTGCTCGTCGCCGCGTCGCCTTCGCCTAATGCCGTCTCGGTGAAGTTGCTCGTCGGCGAATGGCGATCAGATGAAGGCACGACGTACCATTTTCGCGCCGACGGCACGTGGTCTTCGCACGCCGGTGACATCAGCGACGATGGCCGGTGGAGATTACGCTCGGGCAACCAGCTCGAGTTGATCTTCTGTGATAGTGACGGCAAAAAGATACGCGCCGACACCGTTTTCATCGACCGTGTCGTTCATGAAACACTCTACGTTCGCTACCATCGACAGAGAGAAATTTGGTTGAAGCAACCGGGGCCATGACCGCTTGAGCGGAAATTAGCTCGTCTTGGCGAGCGATGGTTGATTTTCTGTTTCGGTAAATGCTGCCGCGCGTCCGATACGCAGTCGCGATTATGGCGGTCGCCGCTTCGGCGGCTGTCGCCGGAGATCGTTGGTCGTCGCCAGACAAGTTTTACTCCATCAGTCCTCCAAATGGTTGGAAGAGCAGCGAGTCTAAAGGGCCGTATGGCTCCAGCTATGCATTTACGGCGCCCGACGGGAAATCAGAAGTTCGCATCTCGGCGACTTATCATCTGAATCTGCCTGAAGTTTTGCCCGAGGACGTTTTGGAGATTGCGTTCCCGAATGAGCGCGGGCTTACACCGATACAGCGAATCCGAGGCAAAGGATGGGACGGGCTGCGACGCGAGTACACCAACGCAGACGGGACGATGCGATGGCTTGGGGTTTCTGCGCGCCGAGGCTCCACAGCGGTGCTGCTCACGATGCAGGCTCCGTCGGTAGATTTTGACCGTCACCGCGCTGCGTTTGAAAGGGTCGCTGAGTCTTTGCAACTTGGGCAATGAAACTTCATCCAAGCAAGCGATGCAGCCAACTCACAACGGAGATAATTCATGGAGATTAACGTAATTGATCCGAAGAAGACGGCCATGATCGTGGTCGATATGCAGAACGATTTCGTCGCGGCGGGGGCGGCGATGGAAACGCCGGCGGCGCGCGCGGTGGTGCCGAACTTGGCCGAGGCGCTCAAAATCTGCCGCGCTGCCGGGATTAAAGTCGTTTATACGGCGCATGTGCCGCAGCGAAGTGACAAGTGACAAGTGGCAGGTGACGAGCAAATCTCAACAGAAGGCAGCAAAGAAAGCAAAGATGTGATTTGGATTTTTGGACTTCGCTGCCTTTGCGATCTTCTGTTTAAATTGGTTATCGGTTATCAGGCTGGCGATTTTGTGATAAAGTTGACACGATGAACGTCGATAAGCTGCGCGAGTTCACGAGCAACGGGTTTCGTCCGTTTCGACTCAATCTGACCGACGGTCGCTCCTTCAATATCCGCCATCCGGAGTTCATCGCGTTCAGTGATCTCTACGTGGTCGTTTTCGGCACTGATCGACTGCCGAATCTCATCGACCCCGATCACATCGTATCGGCCAAGCCGTTGCGGGCGAAAGCCCGCAGATAAGTTCTGAGCAGAAGAAACCGAAGAAGCAAAGAGTGGGATCGGGAATTTGTTTAAGGCCTTCGTTTTCCTTCCGGCTTCTGTTTAAGCTGTGCTGGTCATATGCGTCTCTGGCTTGTCGGCGGCCTCATTTGCTGTTTCGCGATTGCGCCGCTTGGGGTTTCGGCTGGGGAAACCAGTTCGTCATCGGGGACAACCGAGGAGCAGACGATCTGGAACCTGGAGCGCGCGTACTGGCGCTACGTTGAGGACAATGACCTGGCGGCGTATTCGGAGTTGTGGCACGACAATTTTTTGGGTTGGCCATCGGTCAGTCCGACACCGGTACGGAAAGATCACATCACCGACTGGATCACGTCGCAAACGAGCAAGGGTCTGGCGTTCAAGTCCGGCGAATTTAAGCCGGCGGCGATTCAGGTGAGCGGCGACGTGGCTTTTGTCTGCTACTGGATCACGTTGCGCTGGGTGGACAAAGACGGCGCGGGCGCGTCGCACACCCTGCGGATCACACATGCGTGGGTGCGCAGTGGAAAGAATTGGCGCATCATCGGCGGGATGTCGATGCCAGAGGGGTGACGAGTGATGAGGTGATCGGTGAACCGCGGCCTGTTAGCCGCGGGGAGACGGGGCTTGCCTTGCTCATTGGCGGCCGATATTCTCTGCCTCTCTCGGGTGAACCTCACCCGTTAACAGAGATAAACCAGCCACGTGAAATGTAGTGAACCAAACGGAGGAATTGTGATGAATCGAATCATTCTGTCAGTGGTAGCGACCTTAGCGTTGACGGGCACGACGGCGATTCTGCGCGCGCAGGACGCGGTCAAGGTGGATGCGAAACATTACACCGTGGCTTTCGAGAACGACCAGGTGCGGGTGCTGAAAGCGCACTATGGTCCCGGTGAAAAATCGGTGATGCATTCGCATCCGAATAGCGTGGCCGTGTTTGTGACCGACACCAAGGGCAAGTTCACCTTCCCGGATGGCAAGAGCCAGGACTTCGACAAGAAGGCCGGTGATGTCATGTCGAATGAGGCCACCGTCCATCTGCCGGAGAACACCGGCGACAAGGCCTTCGATGTGGTCGTGATCGAAATGAAGGGGAAGTCCTCGGCCAAGTAGCCGGTCAAATCGACCTGCTGAAAGGTGGTGTAGAGGCGCGCGTGTCGCGCGCGAGAAACATAAAATTGCCCTTCCGCGGACGCGGCCGACAAATTCTTCTTACGCGGCCAGCAAATTCCCTCTTCCGCGGCGAACAGATTCCTCTTCCGCGGCCGACACGGCCGCCTCTACACTGAACGCGTGATTAAGGATCGCCCGCCTCGGCTGGAACACATTTTCCAGACTTACGATCCTCCTTTGTACTTCGTCACTGTCTGCACACTGCATCGCCGCAAGATCGACAATCTCGAAGATGCGCATGCTACATTTCGTAAATATGCCGAGCGCGCAGCAGCCGAATTTGAAGTCGCGGTCGGGCGTTATCTCTTAATGCCCGATCATCTTCATTTGTTTGTGCGCAGCCGAGCTCGGTTCAACCTTGGCAAATGGATGAATGGCTTGAAACGAGCGCTCTCCATCAAACTCGGCGCGACGAGCAAAAAACCGCTGTGGCAGCCAGGCTTTTTCGATCATGTGCTGCGCAATGATGAGAGCTACGGCCAAAAGTGGAATTATGTTCGCGAAAATCCGGTGCGCGCCGATCTCGTCACGGACGCGGATGAATGGCCTTATCAAGGCGAGATCGTTTACATCGACCGCGCCTGATGTGTAGAGGCGCGCGTGTCGCGCGCGGGGAAATCCTATCCCGCGGCCGACACGGCCACCTCTAATACTTGCGCGGCGAAATCCTATCCCGCGGCCGACACGGCCACCTCTAATACTTGCGCGGCGAAATCCTATCCCGCGGCCGACACGGCCACCTCTACACTTGCAAGATCGACAAGTGACAGGCGCGTAACCTTTTGTCGTTAGATCGGCGCGCTCGATGTCACTAATCTGCGCGCATGAATACAAAATATTTTGTCAGAAGCAGGTTGATGTCGCTTCTGCTAGTGGCGTTGACGGCAGCCGCGGTTTCCGCGCGGGCAGGCGCAGTCGACACCATAAATCTCACGGATGAACCGGGGAACTGGTTCAAAAGTGCCAAGACTGGTACGCCATTCACGACCGTCAAACCCGGTGAGCGGGTGGACTTCGTCATCTCGAATTGCTGCACCAGCACCAAGCACACGGTCACGCTCTTGATGAAGCCGACTGGTTCGGCTGTGGTCATGGACCAGGACCAGGCGCAAAGCGGTTCCCAGTCAGTCACGTTCGATGTGCCCGGCGTTTATCTTTTCCATTGCAAGGTGCATCCCTACATGACGGCAGTGGTCGGCGTAACCGACGCGAACGGTAACGTTCCGGACGTGACCTCGACGATGCTTCCGTTCATCGGGCATTTGGGCGCGAGCTCACTTCCGCTGCGACGGTGTTGTCGGTCATTACGACGGTCGCACCGACCGACGCGGACAAGACGGCGAAATGGGACATCTTCACTTCCAAGGACCAAAAGATACCCGGCACGCCCGGCGTGGGCGAGGTGTGGGTGGACACGCAGTTTGAGCGCGTCACCAACCAAAAGGACGTTAGCGGCGCGCTCAAGCCCGGCACGATCACGGTGGTGGACGCGGCGACGTTCAAGGTCGAACGCGAGATCAACGGGACCCGTGCGCGCGGCATGTGGAATAACCCGCACAACATGTGGGCGAACTTTACCCTCGACACCGTTTACAACGGCAACTGGTTCGGCAAATGGATCAACAAAATCGGCCGCGAGAGCGGTTTGATTTTGAACAGCGCCACCGTGGGTGAAACGCCGACGCACATTATCACCATCCCGACCGGCCCGGAGATGGGCACGTTGACGATTCCATTGAGCGCCGACGACAAGATGTTGAAGGTGCAGGACACGCCATCCGGCTTAAAGATCGTGGACAACGATTCGACCGGCTCGGGCAAAACGCATCCGCACGCGCACTGGCTGACCTGCGGCGCCGGCGATCGGGCCATTGTGCCGAACGTCTTCACGGGTCTCGGCCCTGCCGGGTCGATCAGCATCATGGACACGGCGAGCGGCCAAATCCTGAAGGAGTTCACCCAAGATCCGAACGATCCATTGCGCGCACCTCTGTTGATGCCGATCGCGGCCGGTGAATGTCATGTCAACGGCGTAGCCAAAGCTTACGTCGCCAATGTGGTCAGCGGCGTGGTCACGGTCATCAACGTCGACACGCAAACGATCCTTGGGAACATTCCGGTGACGCTCGCACCTGACGGACAAACCGGGCTCGATATTTTCCATACCATCCAGACCCCGGTCAGTCCGAATGAGCGCTGGGCGGCGACAGCCGTGCTCTCGCTCACGAACGTGGACCGGCCGCCGACTAATTCGGCCGATCACGTCGCGATCATCGACACGACCACCGATCAGGTGGTGGCGCGCGTCCCCACCCCTGCCGGCACGCACGGCGTAAACTGGGGCGCGAAGCTCGGTGGCGGTTATTACGCTTACGTCACCAATCAGCACGCCAACGTGCTGACGGTGATCGATCCCGATCCCAACAACGATAACGACGGCTCCGACGCGGCGGTCGTCGGCACGATCCTGCTGGCTAACCGCAGTAAGGGCGCAGGCGTCACCGATGGCACCGGCGGCCAGGGCGTGAAGCCATTGCCGATGACGCATGACGGCTGGATTCAGCCGACCGTCGCGTTGTCAGGAACCGGCCAGCTTTCGACCGAAGTCGAGGGCTGGATCAGCAAACTCACCCCCGAGCAAAAAGACCCGGGACAGCACTAAATCAACCTTCCGTGGGCGCGGCGGAGCACCCTCCGCCGCGCCGCGGTCCTCTCTCCGGCGGCCTCGCGCCGCGGCAGCGCGCAAGAAATGACGCGCTTTTGCCAACCGACGCCGCGGAGAGCAGCCGCAACTGCGGTCAAACTCGGTAAAGATGAAAACCCCAGAGCCTCTCCCCCGCGGCGCCTCGATTTTTGCCATCTGCAAACGGCTCGTTTCACGCGACTTGGTCCCAAGATCGACAAGTAACAATGGCGTAACTTTTGGCGGTCTTGCGGGCTGCGCCGGGGCCTCTATTTTATCCGCCATTTTAAAAAATACTAAACCAATACAACCCCAAAAAAACCCCAGATGAAAACTAAATCCATCCTTAGCCTGGTTCTCTCCGCCCTGATTGCCGGCGGCGCCCTGGCCCAAAATTCAGCAATTACCCCGTCGCAGTTTGTGCCGGGCGACAACACGATCAAACTCGCCACCGGCGATCAAGTCAGTCCGGAAATCGCGGCCGGCTCAACGAGCTTTCTCGCGGTCTGGCAGGACAAACGCGCATTCGGAGTCAATCAACCCACCTCGAATTTCGAGTGGGAGACCTCGAGCGATATTTACGCGATGCGAATCGACGCCAACGGCAAGGCACTCGACAGGGTGCCGATCGTTGTCACGCAGGAAGCCGCCTCGCAAAAGAACCCCCAAGTGGTTTGGAACGGCACCAACTGGCTGGTCGTGTTCGAGAGCATCGACATGAACGGCACCGGTTATTATTGGGACGAATCACTGGAGGCAGTGCGCGTCTCCCCGTCGGGCGTGGTCCTCGACAGCAAACCGATCAAAATCCGCAACGTCTCTCCAGTCGGCACCTCCTGGACAGTAGCCAGTAATGGCACCGACTGGGTGATCGCGTTTGAGGAAAGCGAATACAGCAGCGCTTTGGCGCTGTTGCGCGTGACGGCTGCCGGTCAGGTCGTGCAAGGTCCGAAGGTGATCGTGCCCTCGACCTATTTCCTGCGCTCCAATCTGAAGCTGGCCTACACCAGTGGCACGTTTCTCTTCACGTGGGCGGAATTTTCCGACACGCAGGCGATCCGTTTCGATTCCAACTTCAATCTGCTTAGTCCGGCTCCGTTCCGGCTCGTGACGGGTGGAGTAGTGGCCGATCTGACCGCGAGCGGGACACAGTTCTACGCCATCTGGACCAGGAACAACCAGGTGATGGGGTCGCGCATTTCGACTGCTGGCGCGGTGCTGGACGGGACCGGCGCCGTGATCTCCGGCGCGAATTCGCCCGACGCCTATACTCCGAGCGCTGTCTCCTGGGACGGGACGAACTTCAAAGTGACCTGGTCCAAAGCCAGCAAGCTCTACCTCGCGCGCGTTGCGCCCGACGGGACGGTGCTGGATTCGGGCGGTATCGCCTTCAGTGGCGCCAAATCAGGTCCGACCGCCTCCACCGGCACCGGCAATTTGCAAGTCGCATGGAGCGCCCTCAGCAAGACGAATGAATACGACGCGCAGTCGGTCAACATCTCCTCGAGCAACGTGGCCGGACGCCCGCTTTCCATCGGCAGCGGCGCGCCCTCCCAGACGCGCAGCGATGTCGCGATGGGCGCAAACGGTTCGATGATTGTCTTCCGCAGTGATTACTCAGGCACCTATCGCATCATGGCTCAACCGCTCGATGCGAGCGGTAACCCGATCGTCACCAATCCAGTGACCCTTTCCAGCGGCACCACGCCGCCGGGCAGTCCGTCTGTGGCTTGGAATGGCTCGGTTTATCTGGCGACCTGGGGAACTTCCACCGGCATCGTGGCGCAACGGATTAACCAGAACGGAACGCTGGTCGATGCCGCGCCCTTCGCCGTCATTCCGGGATTTGGGCCGACAGATGTTGCGGCGCTTGGCGACACATTCCTCGTGATCGCGCGCCAATACGTGAACGGTAATCCACAGCTCATCATTCCGGTGGTATCGCGTGTCAGCGGCGTCAACGGCGCCGTGCTCGATCCGGCCGGTGTTTCGGTGGGCAATTCATATTGTGTCGCGGTTTCGGTCACGACTTCGGGCAGCCGCTGGTTGGCCGCATTCCGTTCGAACACCACGCACGATAATCCGGTCGGCAGCACTTACGGCAATTTCGTTACCGCCAGTGGAACGCCTGGCACGGCGTTCGTCGTCTACGGCCCCTACAGCACGGCCGGCAACGGCATCACTGAAGTGGCGGTGGCTTCTGACGGCACGAACTCACTCGTGCTCCAGTCTGCGCCTCTCACCACCTCCTCGGAAACGGATTTGGTCGGCGTGATTGTTAAACCCGACGGCACCCATAATGCGCCGGTCAATTTGACACCGTGGATCGGGAACCAATACAGTCCGCGCGTCGTTTGGAACGGCGTGCATTACGTGGCCGTGTTCAACGATCAGATCAATCGTTTCGCCCCTTTCACAATCGATATCTTCGACGCGCGCAGCGACCTGTTCGGGATGCGTATCGCCGCCGACGGAACGGCGATCGATCCGATGGGCTTTGTCTTCTCAGCTCTACCGGTCGCGGAAAGTTGGCCCAGCGTGAGCGGCGCCAATGGCGTCACGATCATCACCGGCTCGATCATGCAGCCTCAGAGCCTGAGACTCGACGCCTATCGCGTCGGCTACAAACTCTACGGACCGGGGCAATGGCCGGTCGTTGTCAGCTCGGCGAATGTCGAAACCGGCAACGCGCCATTGCCCGTGATCTTCGATTCGACCGGCACAACCGACCTCGACGGAACAGTTAGTTCCTACCTCTGGGATTTCGGTGACGGAACGACGTCGACACTGGCAAACCCGCAACATACCTACAACATTGCCGGCCAGTACGTCGCGACCCTCACCGTCACTGATAACAGTGGAACGGCGACGGCAAACACGGTCGCACTCAATGTCACGGCGCCGAATCAGATGCCGGTGGCTAAATTCGTCATGACTCCGTCAACGGGTAAAGCGCCGCTGAGCGTCACCCTTACGTCGGATGAGTCTTACGATCCCGATGGCGCGATCGGCAACCGTCAATGGACCTTCAGTGACGGCGGCGATTATTGGGGCAACACCGCGTATCACACGTTCTCGAACCCCGGCACCTATACGGTGACGCTCCGGTGTTACGACGACCGTGGCGGTACCGGCACGAGCAGCCAGACGATCACAGTGCAATAACCCGAGGCCAAAAGTCTCACACAGTGCGCGGCCCAACCAATCGGTTGGGCCGCGTTGCTTACAAAGCCGGTCGGTCTAGCCCTCGAAATCGCGTTTGCTATCCAGGTAAAGCACCACAAAAGCGATCCCGAGCAGCGGTTGAAAAATCCGCTGCATCAACCGCAACGCGATGGCTGCCGCGTCCAAGCCGTGGGCCTGTTGCGCGGCCGCCATCTTTTGCCACAGCACCTGCGGGTCCTGGGTTGTCATGAGGTCGCTGAAATATTGACGCAAATAGGGCCACTCCTGCGCGAACGCGATCGCGAGCACAAAAGCGAACCAGAGCGAAGCGATGAAGGCGCCGCGCCAAAGCGGCCGTCGATACCACGGAAGGGACCGGCCGCTGCGGGCCAGCGCCTGGCTGGCGCGCAATGAATCGACCACGCCTCTTCCCTCAAACACCGCTGTCTGTTGCCAAAAAAGCACGTTGATGAAAAAGCGGCCAAACATCCACGTCTGCAGGACAAGCAAACCAAAGGCCAGAACAACTCCCGCCAGCGACGGCCCGATCAGCGCGGCGAAGCCGGCGATGAATAATCCAAACAAAAGCAGCAGAGCGAAAACACCGTAAACAAAAAGGCACAACGCCGCGACCCGCGGCCAAAAACGCACTGCCTGATTCAGCGTCGCAAAGAAACCGATCCGGCGTCCGGAGGCGATTTCACTGCTCAGGACCTGGATGCCGGCGATGTAGATCGGCCACAACGCCAGCGTCAACCCGAACATGCAGAGGGAAAAAAGTGCCGCCACCAGCGTGCGAAGATCGACATCCACATTTGGAGTGGCGTTGATGAAACGGGCCGTGAACTGACCGAAGAGAGATGGCAACACCGTCAACACCGTCAAACCAAGAAATGGGAAGAACCCGGCGCGATAAATCGCCACGGTCTCGGCGAGAATCGATCCGAGCGATCGAGGTTGAGCAGCGGCCGGATGCTCGTTGCTGCTGACCGACTCCGCCGCGCTGGCAGCGTGCTCGCGCTGGATCGGCGGAGCGGTTGCTTCAAACAATCCGTCGATTTCCGCCGCTCTCGTCCACGAGTCGCCGTCCAGCCGGCGCACCGGATTGGTCGGCAGCAGCCGGCCTTCGCCTTTCCATTCGCGCAATGTTTCCAGGTCTGCCGGGCCGTAGTCTTTTCCCTCCACCCGAACGATCCACTCCTCGGCCATCACCTTGATCATGGAGCATCCCGCAACGAGAATCCAGCCGCGGGAATTCGCGCCATGAAACTGCTGCTAATCGACGGGCATTATTATGTCTACCGCTCGTTTTTTGCGATCCCGAACCTTTCCAATTCCAAGGGCGAACCGACCAACGCCATTTTCGGCTTCACCAAAACGCTCCGCCTCATGCTCAAACATCTCCAGCCCGATTTGGGCGCGGTTTTTTGGGACGAAGGGATGCCGGAACGCCGCGTCAAACTTCAGCCGGCCTACAAAGAAACGCGCAAAGAAATGCCGCTGCCGATGGTGCCGCAGCTCGATTACATCCAGAAACTCACGCCCTTGCTCGGGTTCAAAAACGTCTCGCTGCCGAACACCGAAGCGGATGATCTGATGGGTTGTTACGCCATCGCCGCCTGCAAACGCCAGATCGAGGTCGTGCTCGCGACCAACGACAAGGACCTTTATCAATTGGTCGGACCGTGCGTGAAAGTTTACACCACCGCCAAAGCCGATCTCGCCTCGCCCAAAGACGCTTTCGCTCTTCTCGGCGAAGCGGAGGTGACGAAAAAATGGGACGTGCCGCCGAAAATGATCGGCGACGTCCTCGCCCTCACCGGCGACTCGGTCGACAACATTCCCGGCGTCGGTCTCGGGCGTAAAACCGCCGCCGCCCTAATCCGGGAGTTCGGCGGCCTGGAGTCGTTGCTCGCCAAGATCGACAATGTAAAAAGCGCGCGCACCCGGGAGAAGCTCGCCGCTTCGGTTGAGCAAATCCGGCAGAACCGCAAAATGGTCGAGCTCGATTGCGACACGGAACTGCCAGTGCCGATCGACCAACTGCGGATCCAACCCGATTACCCGGCGCTCATCGCCGCCATGGAAAAGTGCGAGTTCAAATCGCTCCTTCAGGAAGTGCGCGAGGAAGCCGCCCGCACCGGCGCGGTGACTCAAGCGCAACTGCTGTAGCTTTGGAGGGACGCGCTCTGTCGCGTCCCATTATTTTTGGGACGACACAGAGGTCGTCCCTCCAAGAGACCGCGAATTCTCGGAAGAATTTCGAACGCCCGCCACGGCCGGCTGTCCAAATCTACAGGTTAAGGCGATTCGGGTGCCTGCACGTTCTCGTATTTGCTGTTTCTCCTTGGCGTGCAGCGCCCGAATCTTTTTTTTTCTAAGCAGCTGTAGCCACCCGGTTTCTCCCTTGAGGCTGAAAATCATTCGTGCATTCGACGGCCCAGAGGGCCGTGGCTACAAATCGGCGGCGAAAAATGCCGCTCTGCTCCGCTTTGATCTTTTGATAAGCTCGCCTCCATGGAGGGCGAGCTCTTCGGCATCCGCGGCTTTCTCATTGATGCTCCCGAGTTTGGCACTCTGCGCGGCCGGCCGGCTGGGGCAATCATCATTCAGGACGGCCGGATTTCTGAAACCGGAGATTACGACGATCTGCGGCGAATTCAGCGGCCGGAATCGGTGCGCTGGATCGATCGCGGCCCGGTCGCGATTTTCCCCGGCCTGATCGATTGCCACACGCATCTGCCGCAATATGCCGCCGTCGCCCGTGGCGAGAGCGATCTGCTGCCCTGGTTGCGACAGCATATCTTCCCGGTCGAACGCGAATTCACCGGACCGAAAGTGCGCGCCGAAGCTCCGCAGTTCTTCCACCAACTCGCGCGGAACGGCACCACCACCGTCATGGCTTACGCCGCCATTTATGAAGACAGCTGCGACATCGGCTTCGAGGCGGCGCAGCAAAGCGGTCTCCGGGTGATCCTCGGCAAAATGATGATGGACCTCGGGTCCTACGGGCAGTTGCAGCCCAAAAAAGTGGTCTCGGTTTCACTGCTCGAAAGCGAGCGGCTTTGCCGCAAATGGCATCGCGCCGAAAACGGCCGCCTCGAATACGCTTTCAGTCCGCGCTTCGCGGTTGCCTGTTCGGAAAAGCTGATGCGCGGCGCAGCGGAGATGGCGGCGCGGTTCGACGCTTATTTGCAGACCCACCTCGCCGAGAACCGCGAAGAACTCGAAAAAGTCCATCACCTCTACATGTCGGCGCGCGATTACACTCATGTTTACGAAAAATGCGGTTTGCTCACTCCGCGCACCGTGCTTGGACATTGCATTCACCTCAATCCGCGCGAAATCGCCGCCATCGCCGGCGCGCAGTCGACGATCGCGCATTGCCCCAGCTCGAATCTTTTTCTCGGCAGCGGCTTGATCAAACTCGATCAACTTCTCAAAGCCGGCATCCCCGTCGGCCTCGGCTCGGACGTGGCCGGTGGACCGGAGTTGAACATGTGGCAGGTGATGCGCGCGGCGATCGACGTGCAAAAAGCGCGGACCGCCTACGAGCCGAACCTGCGTCCATTGCGCGCGGCGGAAGCTTTTTATCTCGCTACCCAGGGCGGCGCCCGCGCCTTGGGCAAAGGCAATATCATCGGGTCGCTCGATCCGGGAAAGGAAGCCGACCTGACGATTGTCGATCTTGCCGCGCTTGCCCCCTACCCAAACGAGCCGGACGCGCTGCGCGAACTTTCCGTCCAGGACGTCGTTTCCCTCTGCATTTATCGCGGCGGCCCCCACGCGAACGTGGAGAGCTATGTGCGCGGCAAATGCGTCTACCGCGCAAGCGACGCCGTGCCCAGCGCATGAAAACGCCGCCCGATCCAATCGAAATCGCGTTGCGCGAAGACATCGGCTCCGGTGATATCACGACTGAGTTTTTCGTCCCGCCGCATCTGCGCGCTCGCGCCCGCATCATTGCCAACGAGCCGGCGATCGTTGCCGGAACGGACACCGCCGCTGACGTTTTCCGGCGCCTCGACCCTGCCGCAGAGGTCGAGATCGCCGCGCGGGATGGCAGCGCAATAAATGCCGGCGACTGCGTTATCCATGTCGCGGGTCAGGCCCGGGCCCTTCTCACGGCCGAACGCGTCGCACTCAACTTTCTGCAACGCCTTTCGGGCATTGCCACGCTGACCCGAAAATTCGTCGATGCCGCGGCCAATGATCACGTCAAAATCATCGACACGCGCAAGACCACGCCGGGCTTGCGCGCCTTGGAAAAGGCGGCCGTCGTAGCCGGCGGCGGCGGCAATCATCGCCTTGGCTTGTTCGACATGGTCCTCGTCAAAGACAACCATCGCGCCGCTGTGCCGCGCTCGCGCGATTTCGCCGACGCGATTGCGAAGGTGCGGCGCGAACGGCCCGGCCTTCAAATCGAAGTCGAAGCCGACAACCTCGAACAGGTGCGCGAATTTCTGCAGATCGACGGCATCGATGTGATCCTGCTCGACAACATGAAGCCCGCCCAGATTCGCGAGGCTGTCGCGCTCGGCAAAAACAAGGTCAAATTCGAAGCCAGTGGCGGTCTCACCTTGAAGAACATCCGGCAAATCGCCGCGACCGGAGTCGATTTCATTTCCATCGGCGCGCTCACCCACTCGGCGCGCGCGATCGATTTCTCGATGGAACTCAGCGATGTCGCCGCTTGACCCGCGCGGACTCCGCGAAGCGCTCGGCGATTGTCTTATCGGCCGCGAGATCGTCGTGGTCGAAGAAACAAGCTCGACAAACGATTCCGTTTTCGAAGCAGCCAAAGCCGGCGCACCGGAGGGTTTGGTCGTGTTCGCCGAACATCAGACGGCGGGGCGCGGCCAGCGCGGGAACCAGTGGGAATCTGCCGCGGGCAAAGGTCTTTGGTTGTCCATCCTGCTTCGGCCGAAGATCGACATCGGCGAATCAGCGCGGCTGAGCGCGTGGGCCGCAACCGTTGTGGCCGACACGATCCGCGACGAATTCGGTCTCGACGCAATCGTGAAGCCCCCAAACGATGTTTATATCGCAAACAAAAAAGTCGCGGGCGTCCTCGTCGAAATGCGCGCCCAAAAAAATGCGCCGCACCTGGCCATCGTCGGCATCGGCCTCAACGTAAACCACCGCGCCGAAGATTTTTCGGAGCAGTTGCGCCCGCGCGCGGTTTCGCTGGCGATGTTGTTAGATCGACAAGTCGATCGATCCAATCTCGCGGCGGCGCTTTTGCCAAATCTGAATCGACGTTACGCGGAGCATGATCACGCCGCGATCGCCCGCAGCCAGTCGCGATAAATCCGCGGGGAAATTTCCGAGGGTTTGATTTCGCTGCGGCCGCCCCAGAAAACGTTGGTGTAGGAAACCGGGATGCCGCTCGCTTCCAGATGTCGATCTATCGCGGCCTTATGTTCGAGCAGCAGTGCTTTGTCGGTGCCGTGGGCGACCGCCATAATGTTCACGTTCTTGAACTCCGGCCCGGCTTCGCGCCAATAACAATGCGTCAAAATGTGGTGACGGCCGACTTCGCCGCCGGCCTGAACTTCGCGCCCCGGGGGGACCGCCCAGTGAAAGAGCGCGTTGAAGCGTGTCACGCGCACACCACCCCGCGATGGCTTGACATGCTCGAGAAAAGTCGAGAAGCGGCCGATGATCTTGCGCGCGTTTAGTTCCTCGGCCACACAATAAAACTCATCGAGCGAAACCCCGGCCTCGCTCGCACGAGTCGCCCACGGCGTCGGCCGAATCTCTTCCGGTGTAAACTCGCGTTTCAATGCCAGTAAAACGTCCCACTCGCCCTCGCTAAGATCGACAATCTGCACCGGCACCATCTCGGCTGGCTCATCTGCCTTGCTCCCCGGTGGAATGGTTTTTCGGCGCACGTGTCCGACGCCCAGCGTGAAAATTCCCTTCGCCGGCATGAGGCGGAAATGTTCCGCGCCGACTTGGCCCGCGAGCAACTCGCAATGCCGTTCCAACGAAAATCCGCGCGGCACTTTCACCGTCGTCCAGAGTTTGTAATCCGAACCGGCCGTGACCGTGTCGGTTGAGCGGATCACGACGTGTCCGGAAAACGGGTCGCGCTGAAACATCCAATCAAACGCATTGTCGATCTTTTCCTCGGGAACTTTCCACGCCACCAGCGCGCCCTCGGCCAGGTTGGTCGCGAGCAATGTCTGCCGGACACGCCGGATGGTGCCGGCGCGCAGCATGGCCGCGATCCGCGCCATGACAAGATCGACATCTACGCCGGAGCGCCGCGCAATTTCCTCGAAGGGCTCGCGGACGAAGCCTTCGATTTTGTCCTCGGAAATGGCGAGGATCTTCGCGTTGATTGGATCGTCGTGCTCGATCGGAACCACGGAAGTAGTAAACCGCTTCGCCGCGGTTCTTCAATCGCCGGTCAGGCGGCGCACGAGAACACCGCGGCAAAATGACAGCTCGTTCCCGCCAGCACGCACAGATGCCAGATGAGATGAGCATAGCGAAGCCGCTGGTTCACGAAAAACCAAACTCCGCCCGTGTAAGCAACGCCGCCGGCAACCAACCAAACGAGGGTATGGAAAGGAAGAGCCAGCGCGAATGGGCGGATCACGAGCAGCGCGAGCCAACCCATCCCCAAATAAAGCGCGAGCCCGAGCTTCGGATGACGCGACGGGCCGCGCACGATTTTGATGGCCACCCCAAGCAGCGCCAGCGTCCAGATCGCCACGAGCAGCGATGAGCCGATCGTTGCCCGCAACGGTCCGAGCGCAAAAGGTGTGTAGGTTCCAGCGATCAGAAAATAGATCGCCGCGTGATCAAACAATTGCAGGAAATCCTTGGCCCGCGTCCGCGGCCAGGCGTGATAAAGGGTCGAGCCGAGATACAAGATCGACATCGTGACCGCGAACACGATTGTGCCGAGCAAAAATCCCCTGTCATTGCGCGAGGCTGCCGTCAGCAAAATCGGCGTTCCAATCAGCGCGCCGACGAAGCCGAGCCCGTGGCTCACGCTGTTGGCGATTTCTTCACCGGTCGACTGCGTCCATTTCGGCAAGGTGCGCGCTTCCTCGGTGACAATCATTTCGGCGTCATGCTTTACGCGATGAGGAAGCTTTGGAAAGAAAATAATCCGCGTTCGCTGATCCGGCGTAAGCTGGCGTGATGACGCCGCACAAGTCACAACTGCGAGCGATTTTCTTCGATGCGGTCGGAACTTTGTTTTGTCTGACGCGAACTGTTGGCGAGCATTACGCGATCGTCGCCGAGGAACTCGGCTTGAAACTCGACGCGGCGCAACTGGATCGCGCGTTTGCCTCGGCCTGGGACGCGATGCCGGCGCGCGCGCCGATCGACGGCCCGCGCCCGGATGATGACAAAGGCTGGTGGCGCGAACTTGTCGATCTTGTGCTCAATCAAGTCGCGTCGTCACTCAGCGAACTCGATCGCGACAACTTCTTCGAGGTCGCTTACGAGCATTTCGCCGAACCCGGCGTGTGGGAACTTTACCCGGAGGTCGAAGATGTTTTGGCGAAGTTGCAGCCGCGGTTTCAGCTCGCCGTCATCTCAAACTTTGACGGACGGTTGCGCTTCATTCTTGAGCACCTCGGCATTTCCAAATTTTTCCGGCACGTCTTCATCTCCAGCGAGCTCGGCGCCGATAAACCGGACCCGGAAATTTATCGGCGCGCATTGAACGTGACCCGGCTCAAGCCAGACGAGGTCCTGCACGTCGGCGACGATCCGGAGCGCGACTGGCAAGGCGCAACCGCTGCGGGATTGTCGATCTTCCAATTGGATCGCCGCAAAAATTCGCTGCGCGATTTGTTGTCGATCATCGCTTAAATAATCGGGATGGAGGACGCCGATTTATCCGCGGCCGTGGCGGCCCGCTTCTCCGCCATTAACGGCAGGCATGCCATGACACCGGATGACGACGCCTATGCGTCCAGGTGGTACATCGCGCTCGAAGCGCTGGCCGAGAACGCCGGCCTCCGCGCGTCAGACTTGCGCAAAGAGATGCTGGCTAATCGGCTGCCGCTTCCAAGCTACATCCGCAGCGACGGGACCCAGATGGTCGCGCGCGATCTTTTGGAGTTGCCGCGTCGCGCCGGTGGCTACGACGAATTGCCCCAGTGGTTTGCCCGCCAATTTGATTCGAGTAGCGATGCGCTTCGACAATGGGACGGATACCTCAGCGGTCAGTATGTATGCCTTCGCAATGTTCTTCCCGAAACGATGCAACGCAAAGATGAGCTAGTGGACGCAATCAACGCCGCCGTTGCGGAGCCCGACCCGGCGAATCCAGGCTGGCTCGAGTCGCTCCATCGTCTCGTCGACGAACTGGACGCGCTTGAGCCGCCGTTTACAGACTATGATCGATTGCGCTTTGGTGGGCCGATTTCCCGCGACACCTGCATCGACGCCGTGCGCGCGCGCTTTCCGCGTTCGGCTGGGCAATAAGCCGATGTAATATCGCCGCGTGCCACGCAAAATGTAGACCCAAGCCATGCAAAATCGTTGGGTCGGCCGGGACTCGAACCCGGAACCAACCCCGAAAGCCTTCGGGGCTGCTCTACTGCTTCGCAGACTGAAGGAACGAAACCGCCAGGCGTGGATTCTTTTTACGTTTCAACGCTCGTTCAAGCGTGCGTGCTTCGGTCATTGAAGGCAGTTCCTTCGTGATTACGACCTCGATTTGCTCCCCGAAGCGTCGAGTAGTGTGATTGCTGCCGCGTCGGTGCTCTGCGAGCCGACGCTCCAGATTGTCGGTCGCGCCGATGTAATATCGCCGCGTGCCACGCAAAATGTAGACCCAAGCCATGCAAAATCGTTGGGTCGGCCGGGACTCGAACCCGGAACCAACGCCTTAAAAGGGCGCTGCTCTACCAATTGAGCTACCGACCCGGCTCCAATTGCTTTGCCTATTTACCCGATTTATCGGTCGGAACCAACCCCGAAAGCTTTCGGGGCTGCTCTACCAATTGAGCTACCGACCCGCGGCGAGCGTCAGTCTCTATCGATTGAGCGAATTTTCAATGCCCGACCGGTTTTCGTTTCCCGCGGGCAGCCGGTGACGGATATAACCTATCGACTCGACCATGTCGCGCGGTCTCAAGCTCTCCCTGCTTCCGCTACTCCTCTTGCTCGCGGTTACGCTGCCGCATTTGGACCAGGGCGAATTTCGGCGGGACACGGTGGTCTATGCGGCGGTTGGGCATTACATGTGGGCCGGCGGGTCGTTGCTCACACCGCAACTCGGACCGGAAAAACCGTACCTGCACAAACCGCCGTTGCCGCTCTGGGTCCACGGGCTGTTCCTGAAAATCTTCGGGGCAAATCTCATCGCGGCGCGGTTGCCCAGTATTCTCGCCGCCGCGGGCGTGATCGGCTTCGGTATGCTCGCCGTGCGGCACCTCGCCACGCAACGCGAAGCGATCACCAGCGGCATCGTGCTCGCGCTGACCTACGAATTTTTCCGGCGCACGCGCGAGATTTCTTTGGACATGTGGCAACTATTTTTCATCATGATCGCGATCTGGCTGGTCGCGACCGCGATTCGACGAAATCAAATCCGCCTAATCGTGCTTTGCGGAATCCCGCTCGGGCTGGCGCTGCTCTGCAAACCGCTCGTCGCGCTCGTTGCCTTGCCGGTATTTACCATTTGGCTCGCGCTTGCCGGTCGCGCTCTTTTAATTCCTTGGCTTTGCATCGCCACCCTGCCGCTCGCCCTTTTTATCGCCGCGCCCTGGCATCTCTACATGTATTCGGTTTTCGGCGACACGTTTGTTCAACAATATTTCAGCCGGCAAATTGAAAAGGTCGCAGCCAAACCGCCGCATACACCGGTCCTTTATTATTTAGAGGAAAACGCGGCGACCTATTGGCCGTGGTTGGTCGCGGTCATTTACGCCTGCTCTGTGCGCTTTAGGAAACGCCCACCTCACCCGGCGCGGCGCGATTTGTTTTTGTTCGGCGCGATCTGGGTTGGGCTTTGGCTCATTGCGCTGAGCAGCTTTTCCGAGAAAAAACCCAACTACGCACTGCCGCTATATCCGATGCTGGCCTGGATTTGCGCGTGGGGAATCTGCCGTGTTCCATGGCCGCAACTTGGAAAGTGGTACGAGCGCGGGCTGCCCGGCGTCGCGCCCGCCGCCGCACTAATTTTCGCGATCGCCGCGCTGGCACCGATCCGGTTCCAGGAACCGCCGGAGAAAAACTGGGTCGCATTGGTCGAGTGGATCAAAGCGCGCAAGATCGACAGTGGGCAACTGGCGCACGCAAATCTCGAACTCAACGATCTTTGTTATGTCTATCTCAAGACCGGCAGTTGGATGAAAAGTCTGGCCGCGGCCGAAGGCGACTCGATGTGGCTGCAAGGTGAGCGGCTGATCGTGACAAAAACGCGGCGCGACTCCGATCCATTGGCGAACCGCAGACAGATCGTGTTTTCGTCCGGCCCGGTGCGCGTTGTGTCGGACGCGTCCGAACTGCGCTGAGTTGTAGCCGCCTCGCTCTGTCGAGGCGCACGGCGACTGAGCGCCGTGGCTACAGAAGCGCTTTGTAGCTCAATTCGCCGTCGACGATGTTCGCCGCGGAGGTAAACGGGTGCGGTTCGGCCTTTTTTTCATCAATGATGTGAATCACCTCGATACCGCGGGCTTTGAGAAAATCGGAAATCAGCGCGCGATGACAACGCCACCAAACGGCTTCCGCGCACATGATCGCGGTGGGGCCGTTGTCGGTCGCAAGATCGACAAGTCGTTTGACGCCCGCGCGAAACTCCGCGGTTTCCATGTAATCGGCATAACCGCGGAATGATTCATTGCGCCAGGCGGTATTTTTTGAGTCAGCCCTGGTTTTGCGGCGGCCGCCCAATTCCGGAAAATGCTCGTAGCGAATACCGCCCTGAGCCAAAGTTTTCGCGAGGGCCTCCTGGTTGAACTGCGGGTGCCGCTTTGATCCGGGCAGAGCGCGCACATCGGCAAGAAGCTTGATCCCATGCGCCCCGAGCGCGCCAATGAACTTGTCGATCTTGCGGGTTGAATGGCCAATCGTCCAAATTTTCACGCTTTTCTGCGGTGAGGAATTCTTGCTATCTTCGACAGCAAGACAGGAGGGATAAAGTGAATAAGATTTCTTTCGCGACCGGGGCCATATGGGGGGCATTGATCGCCGCCGGAGCCGCCGCCAGCGATATGCCAATGCAACCCAAAACCGGATCACCGGCGCCCGATTTCAACCTTACGAGCAACGAGGGCGCCCAGGTTGGCCTGAAAGATTATCGGGGCAAATGGGTGGTGCTTTATTTTTATCCGAAAGATTTCACGAGCGGTTGCACCACGGAGGCGAAAAATTTTCAGCGGGACCTGGCGAAATTCGCGCCGCTCAACGCGGTCGTGCTTGGTGTGAGTGTGGACACGGCCGAATCGCACAAGCAATTCTGCGCGAAGGAAGGGTTGAATTTCAAATTGCTGGCCGATCCCGATGGGCGCGTATCGGCCGAGTATGGATCGACCATGGAATACAACGGACAAAAGCTGTCCGCACGGAACACGTTTATCATCAATCCAAAGGGGGAGATCGCCAAAGTCTTTACCGGGGTCAAACCTGCCGGTCACAGCGAGGAGGTGTTGAAAGCGCTGGCCGATCTGCAAAAAGGCTAGGCAACCGAGGAAAATCGATGCGCTTAAGAAAAGTTCGCGTAAAAAAATATCGCAGCATTCGCGATTCCGGCTGGTTCGATATCGAGCCGACCAAGACGATTCTGGTCGGGCCGAATGAATCCGGTAAGACCGCCCTGCTCGAGGCGCTGCAAAAAATCAATCCGCCGGGGGAAATCCGCAACTTCAACGCATTGCGCGATTATCCGCGCTCGGAATTCAATGATGTGGTCACGGGCAAGGTCCGGCTGGAAGACACCACCATTGTGGAAGCGCAATTTTCCCTCGAGCCGGCCGACAAGGAAGCGCTCCCGGCCGAGTTCCGCGACTGCGAATATCTCTACGGCCGCCGGCCGGACAACAGCAGTTGGCACGCGCTGGTGGGCGGCCCGCCGCCGGTCAGATATGGCGATCTGAGAAAGGATTTGGTGCGGTTATGCGCGCACATCGACGCGCGGGTCCAGCCTTCCGGCGCCGGGCTTGCGCCGGTGCCGCGTCCGAGCGCCGAACTGGAAGAAATCGCGCGTCAATGGAGCGACAATGATGAGCTAAAAGGCAATCGCGCCTCGCAATTGAGCGGCTGGCTGGAGCGGGTTTTCCCACTCATCGAGGAAGGCAACGAAACCGAGGAGGCGCGCTACGATCAATTAATGGCCGGCGCCGGCGCCGAACAACGCCGCTACGATGCGCTGAAAATCCTCCATCAACGACTCCCGGTCTTCGTGCGGTTCCGCGATTTCTTCCGGGTCCGGCCGATCATTCATCTCGAGCATCTGGCCCAGCGGATGGAGAACAATTTGCTCGATGACGAATACGATTACGGCAACCAGTGTCTTCTCCGGCTGCTTGGCTTCAGCGCGCGCGAGCTTTCCGATTTGGGTAAGGCAAGCGAGCCGGCGTTGGGCGACGCGGCCGCGCTCCAGAAATATCGCGACCAACTCGACCGCCGAGCCTACCAGCTCAATTCCGCCAGCGTAAGATTGACGGAAGAACTGCGGCGCGTCTGGATGCCGGACGCGAAACGGGCCGAGGCCGATCGGCTGCGCATTGTGGCCGACGGTCAGTATCTCAAAGTCGTTGTCGAAGACGATCTCGGGGTCGAGATCGAGCTCGACCAACGCTCGGAAGGGTTTCAGTGGCTGGTCTCGTTCTTCATCGTGTTTTTCGCCGAGGCGGCGGACAAACACAAAAACGCCATTCTCCTTCTCGACGAACCGGGGCTGAGCTTGCACGGGCTGAAGCAACGCGATTTCCGCGCCACGATCTCGCGTCTGGCCGAAGCCAATCAGACGCTTTACACGACGCACTCGCCATTTTTGGTCGGACCCGACGAGCTCGATCTCGTGCGCGTGGTGGAGATGACTGATCGTACCGTCGGCACAAAAGTGCGCACCCGCGTCACCGCGCAGGACCCGGTGGCGTTGCTGCCGTTGCAGGAAGCGCTCGGCTACGATTTGGCGCAAAGTCTCTTCTCACAACAGCGCAACCTCGTGCTCGAGAGCCTCACCGATTATTGGTACGTCGACGCGGTCGCGCAATTGCTCCGCGACGCGAACATTGTCGATCTTAACGACAAGATCGCGCTCGTCCCGGCGAGTCAGGCCGGCAAAGTCGTTTACTACGCAACGATTCTCCACGCGCACAAACTGAAGGTCGCCGCGCTTTTGGATTCCGACACCGCCGCCGATCAGGCCCGCAACCAGGAGATCCTCGTTCACACCCTCGGCAATAAAGCGGTCATTCGCACCAAAGACGCTTATGAAGGTCCGGTCGCGCAGCCGGCGGTCGAAGATTTGCTCAGAAAAACGCTCGTCCAAGTGGCCAAGGACGAGCTGGGCTGGGACGTAAGCGAAGCCGCCACCAACGAGCGCGAGCGGCCGATCACGGAAATCTTCGGCACCGCCATCCCGGACTTCTCAAAGTATCGCCTCGCCAAAGCTTTCCTCCACTGGACCCGCGACCATCGCGCGTCGGATCTTTCCGACGCCGAGCGCGCCCAATGGAAGAAATTGATTTCGACCATCAACTGGACATTGAAATGATGGAGTCGGCGTGCCCCCACGCCGCTAAGATTTAAAATCCCGAGGTTCAATATGCCCCAACGCAAATCAATCGATTGCCGCGACTACCCAAGCGAGAAAAACTGCTCGCTCAAAATCTCCGGCACCGAAGACGAAGTCCTCGACGCCGCCGTCCAACACGCCGTCGCCGCCCACGGCCACGAAAACACCCCCGAACTGCGCGACCAGATCAAATCGATGCTCAAAGACGAGAACGATTAACTTAAGCGGCGGCGCCTTGGTAAAACGCTGAGCGACTCCACTGCTACCTTCGTTTCTTCGAAAGATCGACAAGTCGTGCGCCGACATTCGACTGGGTGGGTTTTGGTCGGTCTCTACTTGGTAGTAATCTTGTTTGGCGGCTTGCCTGATCATTTGATTCTTTTCCCGAGCCGAAATCCGATTGATCCGCGCGGCGCGGAGCGGCGGATGGTGCCGTTTCAAGACGGGCAATTGGAATTGTTCACCGCGAAATCGCGCGCCGCGCAGACGAGTGGGTGGGCTGAGGTTTATGTTTTGCGGTTCTATGGGAACGCGGATAGGGCGGAGCGCTGGGTGGCGGCGGAAGCCGACACTTGGAATGAGCGCGCGGTGGAAATCTGGGGGATGAATTATCCGGGGTTTGGTGGGAGCAGCGGGCCGGCGAAGCTGTCGCGCGTGGGGCCGGCGGCGCTGGCGGCGTTCGAGGCGTTGCGCGCCGAAGCGCGCGACCAGCCGATCGTATTATTTGGCGCGAGCCTGGGGACGACGGCGGCGCTGCACGTCGCGGCGAATCGCCAGGTCGCCGGCTTGATCCTGCATAATCCACCGGCGATTCGGCAAATGATCCTGCGCCAGTTCGGTTGGTGGAATTTGTGGCTGCTCGCCGGGCCGATCGCGCTGCAAATTCCGAAGGAGCTCGATAGTGTCGCCAACGCCAAGGCCGTTCGCGCGCCGGCGATTTTTTTGCTCTCGGAGCGCGACGAAGTTGTCGCCCCGCGCTATCACCGTCTCATAGTCGACGCCTACGCCGGTGAGAAAAAGGTGATCACCTTGCGCGGCGCGGGCCATAACGATCCGATCGAAGGCGCGGCGCTGGCAGATTTATATGACGCGCTGGATTGGCTGCTGCCGCGAAGCCGAGGGCAATGATTCGAAGTCACGTGCGGATATCGGGCGCTCAGCAAGATCGACAACTCGTGTGGCGGCTGCTATACACGCCGGAAGGAGGTCATTATGAAGAGACGAATCTTTTCCGCTGCCATTCTGCTTTCGCTCGCCGGTGTCATCATGGCGCTGGCCGACGATTTCAACGAACATTTCCTGGCCGCCAGTTGTACGGGAAGAAACCTGAAGATCGTCAATACGCCCAACGGACCGGCCGTCGAATCCGCGACCGGCAACCCGGGCACGACGGTGCTCTATTGCAACGTCGACGCCGAAGACACGAACTACTTCAACTGGATCCAGCTCATCGCCGAAGATGACACCCCCAACGGCTCGATAACCGCTTCGCTTTATCAGCAGGATTTGAACGGCGGCGGGCCGGTCTTGCTGCGTTCGGTTAGCACCACCGACCAAGCCGGAATTCAAGTCGCCTCCAAATTCGTCAATGGCTTCTCGCTAAACGAGTACAGCTATCACTATTACATCACGATCACGCTGACGCGCACGGCTGCGGGCGGAACATTACGCGCCTACGCCGCGAGCATCATGGATGTTCTGTAGCGCTCAGCGCGCGACCCCGGCAAGATCGACAATCACTTCCTGCATCGCGCTCACCACCAGCGCGAAGCGGTCGTAGTCGAGTTTATCGGGCGTATCGCTCGGCAAATGATAATGCGGATACCGGAATGGCGCGGTGTCCGTGATCATGATCGCGGGGTAACCGTGTTGCCAAAAGGACCATTGATCGGACCAGCTCACGCCGGGAATGAACCCGGGCAAAGCCGCGCCTTCGCTCGGGATTTTTTTCTGGGCGCGAAAGATCGACAAGGCGCGCCGCAGCAACGCGCGCGAGCGCGTGTTCGCGACAAACCCGATGAAGTTGCCGGTCTTTGGATAAAACGCGCCGAGGCCCGGCGCCGGATAGGATTGCGATCCGGGCGCGTCGGAATAAAAGCCGATCGTCTCCAAGCTGATCATGGCGGTGATTTTGTCGGCGCGGTCCTGGCAGCGTTTGGCGTAAACGAAGCTGCCCATTTGCTCGCTCAGGAAATACGGCGGCTCCTCATTGACGAAGGCGACGAAGCGCAGCGTCCGCGACATCGTGTTCGGGCGATTGAGGTCAATCGCCCCTACCTGCGCGGCGCGCGAGGCAGACCTGCGCGCGAGCGCGAGAAGCGCCGCGACGCCGCTGCCGTTATCGTTCGCGCCGGGACAGCCCAGGACGGAGTCGTAATGCGCGCCAATGACCACAATCTCCGGAGAGCGCCCGCGGACTTCGGCTTCGACGTTGTGACAAGCGCGTCCGTAGAGCTCGTAACTTTCGCGACGCGGCTGGAAGCCGGCGCGGGTGAACAATTCCTCGATCAAATTCGCGGCGGCGTTGAGCTGCGCATAGCGCGCCATATTTCGTTCGCCGATTTCGCCAGCGAGCTTTTGCACGTCGGCGCGGAGTTCCTCGCGCAGTGCGACCTCCTCCGGCGAGAGCGCCGCCGGGGTCGCAAGATTCTCTCCTGGCATCCGGATCATTAACCACCACACTAGCGCAATTATCGCGAGCATCGCGGCAAGGCTGCGCAAGATGCTGAGGCTAATCGGATGCAACCATTGGCCAGACCGTTTCACATGCCGCTCCTAACGGAGCTTATGCGATTGTCGACGAAAGCTATAAACATGTCGCGCCTCTGGCGCTACCAGCGCGACGGTCCTGGTCGGTCGCGCCCCGAGCGCCGTCACAGCTCAGGAGCGTCACGTCTATAGCGCGCCTTCGATCACCAAGCTCCAGCGGAGCGGCACGTAACATGTTCAATAATCACCGCCCCCACAGATCGCGCCGCCTCCGCTCCAGCTCCGTTAGGAGCGTTACGTCTATAGAGTGCCCCGAATCACCGACCCAAGCTCCAGCGGAGCGGCCTGTGTTAATCGGTTTGAGATGGACGCAACCGCTACCCGATTTTTTTGCGAAAGAGCAGGGCGCAGACGCAAAAAAGAAAGATCGACATGATGATGAGGATAAGCAGGTGCGGCCAGTACTCGAAGAGGATTGCGCCGCGCAGAATGATCGCGCGCATAAGCGAAATGAAATAGGTCGCAGGCATGAGCGCGCCGAGCGCGTAAAAGATCCAGGGCATCGTTTCGCGCGGAAAGACGAACCCGGAAAAGAACACGCTCGGCAGCATGAAGGTCATCGACATTTGCAGCGCCTGCATCTGGTTCTCGGCCTTGGTCGCGACGAGCAGACCGAGGCTAAGCAGGGCAAAAACATAAACCAAAGTGGCGAACATCATCGCGACCACGCTGCCATGGATCGGCACGTGAAAGAGCCAGCGCATGATCAGGAACAAAATCACCGCCATCGTCATTCCGATGCACAGATACGGCACCAGTTTGCCCAGCATCAGGCCCCAGCGACTGAGCGGACTGACGAGCAGCGTCTCGAGCGTGCCTTTCTCACGCTCACGCACGACCGCCATGGCCGTCGCAAAAGTCGTTCCGATTTGCAGGACAATGCCGATTACGCCCGGAATGTAAAAGTTCGGGCTGCGCATGGTTGGGTTGTAAAGCATCTGCGGCCGGATATCGATCGGCACGTTGCGGCGCCCCGTCTCGCGCAGGAGTTGTTGCACCGATTGGGTGAGCGCGACGCCCATCGCGGTGTTCAGCGCCTGGAGCGCGGTCGTGGAGTTGGAGCCGTCGACCAGCAGTTGCACCTGGGCGGGCTGGCCGTTGCGAATTTGCATGGTGAACTTCGGCGGAATTTGCAGCCCCGCGTAGGCGTCGCCCTTGCGAATCACGCTCGACATCGCTTCGACGCTTTGCACTTCGCGGACGACGCGAAATGTCTCGGTGTTAACGAAGCGGTCGATGAACTGGCGGCTCTCGACGGTGCGGTCCTCATTAAAAACGACCAGCGCCATGTGTTTTACATCGGTGTCGAGCGCGTAACCGAACGCGACCATTTCCACCAGCGGTGGGAAAAACATGAAAAACAACGTCATCGGGTCGCGCCAGACGATGATAAATTCTTTGAAAAGAATGGCGCCGAGACCGCGGAATGGTTTGCGCTTCATAGCGCAAACCTTTCCGAAATCCCAAATCCCAAATCCCAAACCCCAAAGAAGCTCCAATCACCAAGCTCCAATACGCGCACGCGCTTTTTGAATATTGGGGTTTGGCGATTCCCTGGGGTTTGGGGTTTGGAGCTTGGGGATTTCATTTACGCGGCTTTCTTTTCTTCCCCCGCGTATTTGGCCGAGAGCGTGACGAAGACATCTTCCAGCGACGGGCCGATCTCGTGGATCTCGGCGTGGCCGATGCCGACGCTGCGCAGTTTTTCGTCAATCTCGGCCCGGCGCACATTCTCATCGACGAGCAGATGCATGGATTGGCCAAAAACGGTCGCGCTGCGCACGCCGCGCATCTCGCGCATGGCGTGCAACGCGGTCGTGACGTGGTCACAGGTAACATCGAGCCGCCGCGTCCCCGGCGGATTTACTTCCGCCATGCGCTTCAATTCGTCCGGTTCGCCACAGACGATCAATTTCGACATGTAAATGTAACCGACGTGGTCGCACCGTTCCGCCTCGTCCATGTAATGCGTAGTGACAAAGAGCGTCATGCCTTCAGCGGCGAAACCGAAAAGCAGGTCCCACAGTTCCCGGCGCGCGACCGGATCGATCCCGGCAGTCGGTTCATCGAGAAAAAGCACGGTCGGTTTGTGCATGAGCGAGCAAGCCATGGCCAGGCGCTGGCGCCAGCCGCCGGAGAGTAGTCCCGCGCGCTGGTTTTTGTACGGCTCAAGATGGGTAATCGCGACCATCTCGTCGCGGCGCTCCGCCAACGTGTGGCCGCTCAGCCCGTAAAGTTTGCCGGCAAAGATGAGGTTCTCGTCGACCGTCAGCTCATCGTAGAGCGAAAATTTCTGCGACATGTAACCGATCATCTCCTTGATCGGCTCGATGTCGCGCACCACATCATGGCCGCCGATGCGTCCGGTGCCTTCGCTCGGTTCCAAAATTCCGCAGAGCATCCGGATGACGGTCGATTTCCCCGAGCCGTTGGGCCCGAGGAATCCGAAGATGGAGCCTTTCGCGACGGAAAAACTGACGTGATCGACCGCCGTGAAATTGCCGAAACGCTTCGTCAACCCTTCGCACTCGATCATCGCGTCGCTCATGTCGATCTTACAATTGTCGATCTTACCCCGTCGTCATCCCGAGCCGCGCAGACGGCGAGGGACCTGCCATTCGCTGAATAAGTCACGCTTTTGGCTCTTTGTGTGACCGAGATGTTTATGTGAGGTCTCTCACTTTGTTCGGGATGACTGCTCATTTCACATCAGGAAAATAGACATCGGCGGCCATGCCGGCGCGCAACCGCTCGTCGTTGTTCGGCAGCCGGATTTTGACGCCGAAGACCTGGCGAATGCGGTCTTCCACCGTCTGGACGTTGCGCGGCGTGAACTCGGCCTGGCGATTGATCTGTTCGACTACACCGTCGAAATCGGTGTCGCGGTAGGAATCGACCCGGACGCGGACATGATCGCCGATCTTGATCCGGCCGAGCCACGCTTCCGGCACATAGACGCGCACCCAAAGGTGCTCGGGGAGAAGCAGGGTCGCGGCTTCGCGGTTGGCCGGAAGCACATCGCCTACTTTCACGTTTAAAACTTCGAGAATGGAATCGGCCGGCGCCATCACCTGCATCTCGGCCAGCTGCGCATCGATATCGGCCAGTTGGGCGCGCGCCTGCACCACGCGCAGCTTGGCGGCCTCGACCACTTTTTCCTGGGCGCGCGCCGCGCTGCTGGCCCGTTCGGCGTCAGTGGGCGAAACGACTTTGCGCTTGAACAAATCCTGCTGGCGTCTGGCGTCGTCACGCAAAAAAACAAGCTGCGCTTCCTGCGAATCGGCATCGCGGATGGACGACTCGATCTGCGCGGCCGCGAGATCACGGCGCGCTTTCAACTCGGCCGCGTCCAATTGCACAATCGGCTGGCCCGTCCGCAAGCGGTCGCCTTCTTGCGCGAAAATTTTCTCCACCCGCCCCGCCATTCGGGGGCCGACATGCGCTTCGTCGACTTCAATCGTGCCGGAGACAGCGTTCTTCCGATCGTTGCAACCGCCAAGCAAGAGCAGCAATGCCAAAAAAACAGCCGCGCTCAGTACTTGTCGATCTTGCCAACCAACTCGTGCGTTCACGTTTGCCGCCCTTTCGCCGTGAGCGCGCCTTCGAGAACGATCTTGAGAATCCCGGCAAAGGCTTCCTTCGGCATCATTCCAAGTTCTTCGATCTTCGCCGGGTTCATGATCGATTGGACCATCGCCAACAGGATCTCGATGATGAGTTTCGCCGGCATGTCCTTACGCACCATTCCTGCCCGTTGTCCCTGAGCGAAAAATTTGCCGAAATAGCGATCGAGTAAGGCAGCACGACGGCGCTCGACGGCTTTAAATACCTGCGGAGCTTTCTGGCGCATGTCGCGCACGAACGGCGCCTTGATCTCGTCCAATTCCCGCTGTGTCCCGGCCAGCAATTCGTGCAATGTCGCTGGGAAATCATGCGGATGCGCGCGCGTCACCTGTCTTAGCATCGCCTCGACGCCGGCGAATTTATCGGCCAGCACCGCTTCGAGCAGGTCGAACTTGCCGGGAAAAGAAGCGTAGATGGTTTTTTTGCTGATCCCCAGTTCCGCGGCCAGATCGTCCATGGTCACACTGCGGAAGCCGTGACTGAAGAAGTGGGAGCGGGCTGCTTCGACGATGCGTTGCCGGTTGGAGGCAGAGCGAGGGTGGGTTGGCGGTTTCATGCCGCGGGTTAACTCTGGAAACTAATTTGGTATATCCAGTTTCCAAACGCAATCGTTTAATATTCGGGAGGACGAGTGCCGTGATCGAAGAGGTCCCTTTCGCGAGGTTGCCTTGCCGCTCGGCTTCATCGACATAAAGGTCTGCGCAATTGATGAAACCTGGTCGGGGATTGAAATTGATGGTCCGACGGGAGAACAGAAGATCGACAAAATGAAAACGCGGATTCTCGATCATATCGACTTGCGGGTGAAAGATCTCGAGCGGGCGATGCGCTTTTACGGACGGCTTTTGCCAGCGCTCGGTTTTACCTGCGATCGTTCGGACCAGACTTGGGGCACCTTCTTCGCCGTGGGCGGCGACAAACCGTCCGAATTCTTCGGATTCACCGAAGACCGGCAGCACCAACCGAACGGCACGCGGATTTCATTTTGGGCGGAGACGCGCGGGCAAGTGGACGAAATGGCAGGACTGGTCGGGGAGATCGGCGGCAAAAATGTGGAGGGACCCGAGCTGTGTCCCGAATATAACGCCGGTTATTACGCGCTCTTTTTTGAAGACCCGGACGGCAACAAGCTCGAAATCTGTCACCGAGAGAACCCGATCGTTCCAAATTAAGGCACCGCGAGAGCTAATCCGGTGAGGACAGCACGCGACAGCACCCTCTTGCGCCATGCGGCGAATTGTAGCGTCCGCTGTCACGGGAAATGCTGCTGATTCAGCATATCATTGCGGAAAAAGCAAAGATCGACGAAGGATTGCCGATGACCGAGGCGACGCACGGGCCTGCGATTTTGGAAGAGCACCGGCGCGTCAAATATCTCAAACTGATCGCTCTCTTCAAAATCTTCAAAGGTTTGCTCCTGTTCCTGCTCGGCTTTTCGCTTCTCTTCCTACACAGCCGGCCTTTGTGGCTGGATCAAATCTCAATTTGGGCTGACGAGCAGATTTTGCTTCACCACAGCAGACCGGTGCATTTTCTCCTCAGCAAGCTGCAACATGTGCTCGCGGGCGGTGGCGTGTTGCGCGCGACCGGTTTACTCGCCCTCTTCTATTGCGCCGTGCTTTTTGTGGAGGGTTTCGGCGTTTATTTTCAGAAGCGATGGGCCGAATGGCTGATGATTTGCGCCACCGGGGCGCTCATTCCGGTGGAGATCCGACATCTTTGGCATCGCCCGGGTCTCGCCCCACTGGTCATTCTGCTGGCCAACTGTTTTATCGTCTGGTTTCTGTATCTCGTGCTGAAGCGGGAAAAGCCCGAGGTGCACGTGGCACGGAAACCGGAGCTGGTCGAGACCCGCTAGCGCGGAAATTGGCCTTGCCTGGCGAAACCGCGGAAGCGACCGTGGCCTGGCGGTGAACCAACCATGATCACGCCCGCGCGACTCTCCTATGGCGTGCTCGTTGTGACGCTGGTTCTGACCGGCCTGCTGCATCTCGGTCCACCGTTGCTCGTGGTCTTGTTCGCGTATTTCGCACTCCGGCAGCTCTACTTTGTGACCCGGCGCAGATGGGCCGCGCTCGTCCTGTTCATCGTGCTCGTGCTCGCGCTGGCGGCGGCGGCAATTTATCTCACGCGGGCGGCGATCCGGGCGCTTCCCGATGTGGCGGACACGTCGATTCCCTCAGCCACGGCCTGGGCGCAAAAACGCCAGATCGAGCTCCCCTTTACCGATTTCGAAAGCCTGCGCGCCGTCGTGATCGAAACGTTCCGCCAAGAGGCGCAATACCTGCGCGGGGTCGCTCATTTCGCCCGCAGCACTGTCGCGACCCTCGTCTTCAGTCTTATTGGCATTGTCGCGGCGGCGAGCTTGTTTTTGAAAGGCGGTTTTGGTCACGAGCCTGCCCCAATCGCGACGCCATCCAATCTCTACGTGGCCTGCACCACTGAGGTGATGAAGCGGTTCCGCGATTTCTATCGCAGCTTCGGCACCGTCGTGGGAGCGCAACTGCTGATTTCGCTCATCAACACCGCGCTGACCGGCATCTTCGTCGTCGCGGCGGGGCTACCGCATGCGCCTCTTTTACTCGCCGTTACCTTTGCCTGCGGGTTGGTCCCGATCGCGGGAAATCTCGTCAGCAACGCGATTATTGTCTTCGTAGCGCTGACCATCTCGTTGAAGCTGGCGATCGCGGCGCTCGTTTTCCTCATCGTTGTCCACAAACTCGAATATTTCCTCAACAGCAAAATTATCGGCGGCCGCATCCGCAATCCGGTCTGGCTGACACTGATTGCGCTGGTCATCGGCGAACGATTGATGGGCCTTCCCGGGCTGATTCTCGCTCCCGTGGTGCTCAATTATCTGCGCGTCGAGATGCTGAAAATCGAAATGCCTCCAGGCCGCGAGCCCCTCGCGGTGGCGCCAGGGCACCTCTTGCGCGAGGACGCGCCGCGACCCGTTAGATCCACATCCACCTCCTAGGGCGTAGCTGAAGCCGCGGCCGGCGAGGTTTTCGCCTTCTCTTCGGGCGCCGCCATGTCGATGTCGGGCACCTGAACTTCCTTGAAATCTTTCGGCACGCTAAACTCCGTCTCATCCAGCGTCGTCCCCCTGATCGACACGACTGTGCTGGTGACTTCATTGTCGCCCATTCGCATCACCGTTTTGATCGGCAACGCCGGGAAATCACGATAATCCGGCAGGCCCATGTTTTGCGTCTGCCACATCTGCGGATTAAGCGACTGCAACTGCTTGAGAATGGCGGCGCCGTCGGGATAAGTCGGCGCCAGCCAGTAGGTCGCTTTGAAGTTCGGCGTCTCGCAGACGTACTGCTCGGCTTCATACGAGCCGATCATCTCCTTTTTGCCGGTCGCGCGAAGTTCCGCCTTGGCCGCCGGCTCGTTCTTGTTGAATTTGCTGATCATTTCAGCGGCGGCCTTCATTTTCTCGGCCGAGATCCGCACCACGGTTTTGCGGTCGGTCATCAGGTTGGTCATCTCGCCCGTTTTACCATCGATGATGGTAGTGACGTTCGGCGCCCCTTCGATCCGTGCCTTGTCGCCTTTGATTTTGACCGTCATTTCGCCCGACTGACCGGCGCCTTCGACCTTCTGCACGATGGTCAAATCGGCGCGGACGACCGAAGTGAAACAAAAACTAAGCACAATTCCGAGTGCGGCAGGTTTCATGATCAGATTAGCTAGGCGGCCCCGGCGAAATAGCAAGGGCGCGTCGAAAAAGGATTTGGCACTCGGCGTCACTCGCGGCAGCTTAAGCACTGCGCGGGTGTAGCTTAATGGTAAAGCTGTAGCCTTCCAAGCTACTGACGAGGGTTCGATTCCCTTCACCCGCTCCAGCCTTCGCTTGAGTTTGCGAAAGCGAAAGCTGGAGCGAGTGCGCCGCAGCCTTGGCGAAGGCGGACCGCCCTGCTAACGGAGCTACGACTGGCAAGCCAGCAAATGAAGCGAGGGCCGGGCGGTTCGGGTGAACCGCCCCTACCTTGGACGCCGCGATCAGGTAGGGGCGATTGACCTCAATCGCCCGCCTGCGCTGGCGAGCCAGCTACAAACCATCGCCCGATGCAATCAGCGCGCGATGCCGCCAGACGTAGCCGATCCCGGAGTAAACCGTCAGAGCGACCGTGATCCAAATCAACACACGACCCGCTTCATGCCAGGCGCCAAACCACCATGTCGATTTTTCGTCTACGTAGCGCAGCTCATGCAACGCGAGTAGCCCGAGAAAAAAAATCACCGTCACCACCTGCCAGGAGGTCTTTTGTTTGCCAAGCCGCTCGGCCGGCAGCACCCGGCCCTGCGCGCTCGCGATCAGACGCAAACCGGTGATGAGAAAATCTCGCGCCACCACCGTCGTGGCCGCCCATGCCGGAACTGCCTTGAGCGGAACCAACGAAATGAATGCCGCCGCGATCATGATCTTGTCCACCAGCGGGTCCATCAGCTTGCCGAAATTTGTTACCCAGGCGTAGCGCCGCGCGATTTCGCCATCGACAAAATCGGTGATCCCGGCGACCAGAAAAATGACCAGCGCCGTCGTCCGCGCGTATTGCCACGAAGAATTCAACGCCAAAACGAAAAGAACCGTCAGCAACAACCGGCTCAGGGTTAAGCGATTCGCCCAGTTCATATCATTGTAGCCGGCATCGCTGATGCCGGGCCGGGGTCGACGATCCCGGCTACAGCAGCCTCTTTGAATCGCGGTCGCTTCCAGATCGGCACTTTTTTCTTCAGTTCATCCACGATCCATTTGCTGGCCTCAAAGGCGGCGGCGCGATGAGCTGAGGCGACTCGCAAAAGCAACGACGGTTCGCCCGCCGCCACGAAACCGACGCGGTGATGAACAATTACTTTCCTGAGCTGAAAGCGTTTCCCCGCCGTCGCCGCGATTTGCCTCAATTGATGTTCGGCCATCAACTGATGCGCTTCGTATTCGATGCCCTCGATTTCGCGGCCGTCCTCGTGTGCGCGCACGACGCCCCAAAACTCCACCACTGCCCCCGCGCTAAGACTTGTCCTGAGCGAAGTCGAAGGGGCGACATCTTCTGTAGCGGCAGCCGTGTCGGCTGCATTCTGCAGTGGAGCTGCTGTCACTAAAATTTCACAGACCGAATTTGCCATGCGTTGGAACCGACCTCTACAGTGACACCGCGAGCAGCGGCCTCCCGCTCAACAAACCAGACGCGAAAATGACGGCGAAGCAATGCGATATTGGCATCATCGGTCTGGCAGTGATGGGCGAGAACCTCGCTCTCAACATGGAATCGAAGGGATTCACCGTCGCGGCCTTCAATCGCACGGTCGAAGTCACGGAAAAATTCGCGACCGGCCGCGCAAAAGACAAAAACGTTCAGCCGACCCGCAGCCTCGAGGAGTTCGTCGGGGCCCTCAAACGTCCGCGGAAAGCCATGCTCATGATCAAAGCCGGGAATCCCGTCGACCAGGTCATCGGCGAGCTCGCACCGCTGATACAAAAAGGCGACGTGATCATCGACGGCGGTAACTCGCTCTTCACCGACACACAACGGCGCTGCGAAGATCTCGAAGCCCGCGGAGTTCACTACGTCGGCTGCGGCGTTTCCGGCGGCGAGGAAGGCGCTCTCAAAGGCCCGTCTCTCATGCCCGGCGGTTCGCGCGAGTCCTGGGAAATCATCGCGCCGATCTTTCGCAAGATCGCCGCCCAGGTCGATGGCGAGCCGTGTTGTCGTTACATGGGCCCCGGCGGCGCCGGTCATTACGTCAAAATGGTGCACAACGGCATCGAATACGGCGACATGCAGCTCATCTGCGAAGCTTACGCCATTCTCAAAGAGATCGCCGGGCTGGACGACAAAGCGCTGGCCGAAACTTTCTCCGAATGGAACAAAGGCGAGCTCGACAGTTACTTGATCGACATCACCTCGCAGATTTTTCGGAAGAAAGATCCCGACACCGGCAAACCGCTTGTCGATGTAATCCTCGATAAAGCCGGGCAGAAAGGCACCGGCATCTGGACGTTGCAGTCGGCCATTCAACAATCGGTCGTCATCTCAACGATCAATGCCGCCGTCGAAGCGCGCGTTATTTCCTCACGCAAGGATGAACGCGTCGCGTCGTCGAAAATTCTGCCGCATCCGCGGCCCAAGAAATTCAGCGGCGAACCCGGAGAGCTTGTCGACGCGGTGCGCAAAGCGCTCTACGCCTCGAAGATTGTCTCCTACGCGCAAGGAATGGAACTGCTCGGCGCAGCCAGCAAACAGTACAAATGGGACCTGAACTTTGGCGATATCGCTACCATTTGGCGGGGCGGCTGCATCATTCGGGCAAAATTCCTCAATCGAATCGTGGAAGCTTATGAACGCGATCCGAACCTTCACAACCTTCTCCTCGATCCATATTTCACTGACATTATTAAGCGCACGCAGCAGAACTGGCGCGTGGCGGTTTCCACGGCGATCGATTTTGGAGTCGCCGTCCCGGCGTTCTCGGCGTCGCTTGCTTACTTCGACAGTTATCGCTCGGCCCGTTTACCCTCGAACTTGTTGCAGGCGCAACGCGATTTCTTCGGCGCGCACACTTACGAACGGGTCGACAAGCCGGGCGTCTTCCACACCGAATGGATCGAGTCCGACCATAAACCGGAAGAAAAACCCGCTGAACTGAAAAAACCGGCCAAGCGTCACGCCGGCGAATAATTATTTTAATTGGAGGGACGGGCTCTGTCCCGTCCCAAACTTTAGGGGACGACACGGAGGTCGTCCCTCCATCACCGGAAATCGTGCGACTCGCTGCCGATGAGGCCGTCGTGTCCGAGCGATCTGATGTCGCGCGTTTTAATCAACACGACGTTATCTGAATTCTGCACCGTGCCTTCGATGAGGAGAAAATCTTCCTCCGTGATCCTGAGTCGAAAACGTTCGAACAAATCAGGATCGACAATCGCATTGGCCACGCCGGTCTCGTCTTCCAAGCTGATGAAAACGAATCCTTTCGCCGTGCCGGGGCGCTGACGGCAGATCACGTTTCCGGCGATCTGCACGGTCGCGCCGTGTTTCGCGTTCGCGAGATCGATCGCCCGCCAAATATTCGGCAATTTTTCGCGCAACAATTTCATCGGATGCGGCCCGGTCGTGAGGTTCATCGTTGCGTAATCCGCGTTCACACGTTCGGGCAAGGTCATCGCCGAGAGAAGTGATCGCGGTTTCTGGGGAGCACAGGCTGCTAGCCTGTTGCGTCCGGCAGCCGGCCGGACGCGATCCTTGTTCCCGCGCAGAGACGCGCCAGGTGTGTGCGGCAAGCTGCCGCAAACTACAGGCTGGCAGCCTGTGCTCCCCAGAGTCGCGTGATCCAGCAGATCATCGTGCAACGTCTCTTCGACATCCCACATCGCCGCGCGGCGATGTTTGGCGAAGCAGTTGAGCGCGCCGAGCTCCGCCAGCGTGCGCAGCTCCACTTTTGATACCGGCACGCGCCGTTTGAAATCCTCCAGCGAACTGAATTGTCGATCTTTCCGGGCGCGTTCGATTTGCTCGCCATGTTCCTGACGCAATCCGTTCACCACGCAGAAGCCGAGCCGAAACGCGTTGTCATCGATGACCGTGCAACGCCAGTCCGATTTCTTCACACAGACCGGTTTCACTTTGACGCCGTGCCGCTGCGCGTCTTTCACGATCGTGGCCGGCGTATAAAAACCCATCGGCTGATTATTGATCAGGCTGGCGAAAAACTCCGGCGCGCGATGCACTTTCAGATACGCGCTCGCATAAGCAAGGATCGCAAAACTGATCGCGTGCGACTCGGGGAATCCGTAAAGCGCAAATGACGTGATTGCGTGAATGATCTTGTCGATCTTGTCCGGCGCGACGCCTTTGCGTTCCATTGCCGCGCGCAATTTCACGCTCACCTTTTGCATCCGTTCTTCCGATCGATGAAAACTGAGCGCGCGCCGCAGCTCTTCGGCTTCGTTGCCGGAGAAATCTGCCATGATCATCGCGATCTTGAGCATCTGTTCCTGGAATAACGGCACGCCGAGGGTACGCTCGAGCATCGGTTTTAAACGGTCGTCGAAATACGTGACCGGCTCCTTGCCCGCGCGCCGGGCGAGATATGGATGGACCATGTCGCCCTGGATCGGCCCCGGCCGGATGATCGCGACTTCGATCACCACGTCGTAAAAACATTTCGGTTTCATCCGCGGCAACGTGGCCATTTGCGCGCGGCTCTCGATTTGGAAAACGCCGATTGTGTCGGCGTGCTGCATAATTTCGAACGTCTGCGCGTTGTCTTTCGGTATGTGCGCGAGATCGAGGGGCCGCCCGCGCTCGCGACAAAGCTCGAGCGCGTCCTGCATCACCGACATCATCCCGAGCCCGAGCAGATCCACTTTCACGATCCCGAGATCTTCGCAATCGTCCTTGTCCCATTGCGCGACGACGCGACCCGGCATCGACGCGTTCTCCAGCGGCACGAACGAGCTAAGTTTGTTTTGGCAAATGATCATCCCGCCGGAGTGTTGGCCGAGATGCCGCGGCAATCCGTAGATCGCGTGATACAACCGGATGAACGCCGGCATCCGCGGATGATTTCGCGGGAGACCGGCCGCTTCGATCTGCGATTCCAATTCCATCGTGTGCGGGAAATCGCCGTTCGCGAACAAATGTGAGAACCGGTCGAGAATGCTCGGCGAAAAATTGAGCGCCTTGCCGATCTCGCGCGCCGCGCTGCGCCCGCGGTAACTGATCACGTTCGCAGTCATGGCCGCGCCGTGTTTGCCGTAGCGGCGATAAATCTCCTGAATGACCGATTCGCGCCGATCGCCGCTCGGCAGATCGAGATCGATATCGGGCCAACCTTTCCGGCTCTCGTTCAGGAATCGCTCGAACACCAAATTATTGCTGACCGGATCGACCGGGGTGATCCCGAGGCAATAACAAACCGCGCTGTTCGCGGCGCTGCCCCGGCCCTGAACCATGATGTTGTGCTCGCGGCAGAAATTGACGATGTCCCACACGATCAGGAAATAACCGGGGAACCCGAGCTTGATGACCAGCGCCAGCTCTTCCTCGAGCTGACGTTTCACTTTCGCACTCACCGCCGCATAACGCTGTTGCGCGCCGAACCAGACGATCGTGCGCAAGAACGAATCCATCGAGTGCCCCGCCGGCACCGCGAAGTCGGGAAACTCGTAGCCGAGATTTTCCAGCGAAAACGTCAGCCGCTCGGCGAGACGCACAGTGTTGTCGATCGCTTCCGGTAAGTCCGCGAAGATCGCGCGCATTTCCCGGTCGCTCTTGAGATGCCGCTCGGCATTTTGCGTGAGCAACTTACCGGCGGCATCGAGATGGGTGTGCTCGCGGATGCAGGTGAAGACGTCGAGCACCTCGCGCCCGTAGGGCTTGGCGTATTGCACGCCGTTGGTCGCCAAGATCGACAATCGATTCGCCCGCGCAAGATCGACAAGTACGCGGTTCAGCTGTTCTTCGCCGCGAACAAAATGCCGCTGGATCTCGACGAATACATTTTCGTGGCCGAATGCGTCGATTAAAAACCGAGCGCGATCGGCGGCATTCTGGGGAGCGCAGGCTGCCAGCCTGCTGCGTCCGGCAGCTTGCCGGGCGCCAGTTTGCCACTCGCCAGACGTGTCATTACCTGTTTGCGGCAAGCTGCCGCAAACTACAGGCTGGCAGCCTGTGCTCCCCAGAAATATGACGAGCCCATCAGCAAACTCTCCCAGTTCGTCCCACTTCACCGCGCACTTGCCTTTTTCGCTGCGCAGATGTGCCTGGGTGAGCAGCTCGCACAAATTTTTGTAGCCGGTGCGATTTTCAACCAGCACCGGCAGAATGCTGCCGTCTTCCATCGACAATTCCGCGCCGATGATCGGCCGGACACCGTGCTCGCGCGCGGCGACGGAAAACCGCTGCGCGCCATACACGCCATCGCGATCGCAGAGCGCGCTCGCTGGCATTTCCAACTCGGCCGCGACTTCCGCCAATTGCTCGGGAAACGAACCGCCGCGCAAAAAACTGAATGCGCTGCAGGCGTGAAGCTCGACGTAGGGCATTTTATATGGAGGGACGCGCTCTGCCGCGTCCGACGAATAATGGGACGACACAGAGGTCGTCCCTCCAGCTCTTAGTCATAAATCCCGTCGATCTTCGAAGTCCCGTCACCTTCGTGCGCGCGCACGATCTGGCCGTTCTCGAGCTGCATATCCCACTCCGCGCGCGCCCACGCTTTTTCGTCCCACCAATTACCCGAAAGCAGATACGGCCCGCGTTGATCGACAATCTGTCCAGAAACTTTGTCGCTTTGCAGATGTCGATCTTGCGACGTGAAAATCGCCGCCTTCGCAGCCGGTCGAAATCGCCGCAGCGCAGGCTTCATCTGTAGCGGCGGTCTATGACCGTCGCACTTATTGTCGGTGGCGATTGCCCAACAAAACGCTTCCATCCGAAATGCATCCGGTCGATGCGTTTCTTCCAAGACCGGCGTGCCGACGCGATCGGCCGCGAGCAGCGCGGTCAGGCGCGCGAGCGTTTCATAAAGCTGGTGCGGATTTCTGAGCGCGATTTCGAACAACCCAAACTGCTGCGACACCGGCCGGATCGGTTCCGCGCTCAGCGCGACCGCCACGATCGGATGCTCCGATTTAAAATTCTCCAGATGCGTCTGCAGCATCCGGAAGAGAAGATCGACATCGTTGGTCGGCTGCGGGATTTTGAAAGTGCGCTCGTAAGTTTGGCGATTTGAAAAGCTGATCCGCAGCGTCACCTCGCGGGCGACGAGATAAATTGAACTGAGCCGCAGGGCGAGCTGCTCCAGAAACCGTCGCAGCATGAATAAGAGCGGCTCGGCCGTCTCGATCTCGTGCTCGAACTCAAAGCTCTCCTCGAACTTCTCGGGCGGCAGGACAAACTTCAGCAAGCGATTCGCCTGACCAGTTGCACGAAGCCACAACGTGACGGCTTCATTCCCCAGCCGCGCCCGCAGCTCCTCCTGGTCCAGTGCCGCGAGCTGCCCCAGCGTGTGAATTCCCCATTTGTGCAGGACCGCCAGGATCTCCTGCACCTTCATCTGCCCTTCCATTCAGCGACTTTACAACGGGCCACTGGATATGTTCAAGCGAACAGTTTAGACAATCTCCACCGGACACTTGGGCAGCGCTTGCATGAAGGCGCGGCCGTAGGGCCTAGTGACGATGCGGTTATCGAGGATGACGATGATGCCGCGGTCGGTTTTGGTGCGGATGAGGCGACCGACGCCTTGGCGGAGTTTCAGGATGGCTTCGGGCAAGGAGTATTCGGTGAAGGCGTCGCCGCCGCGTTCCTGAATCAGCTCGAGCTTGGCTTCGATGAGCGGGTGATCGGGGACAGCGAAGGGGAGGCGCGTGATAATTACATTCGAAAGCGCTTCACCGGGAACATCGACACCACCCCAGAAACTGTCGGTGCCGAAGAGGACGCTGCGCGGGGTGGTTTTGAATTGCTCGAGCAATTTGGTGCGGGGCGCACCGGTGCCTTGCACGAGGAGACTCATTTCTTTTTCGACGAAAAATTTTTGTAGGCGGGCGGCGACGGCGTCCATGTCGCGGTAGCTGGTGAAAAGGACGAACGCGCGTCCGTCTGTTTTCTCGACGAAATGGGCGACCCAGCGCTCGAGGTGCGTGTGATATTCTTTGTCCCGCGGGTCGGGCATCTTTTGCACGATGAAGAGTTTCATCTGCTTTTGAAAATCGAACGGGCTGCCGAGCTGCAACGGCTCGGCTTCGGTGGCGCCGACGCGCTCGCGGAAATAGCGCAGGTCCGGCCGGCCAACGGCGAGCGTGGCGCTGGTCATGATGCAGCAGCAATTTTCTCGGAAGAGCATCCGGCGCAGGACCGGCGCAAGATCGACAGGTGCGGCGTTGAGGGAAAGGTAACGCTCGGTTTTGCCGGTGCGCTCGACCCAGTAAACGTGCTCGGGCGCGCGTTGCTCGAGAAAGATGGCGATGCCGTCGCGCGCGTCGCGAATGCGGCGGCCGAATTCCTGCAGCTCGGCCTTGAGGAATTCGTCATCGGCGCGTTTCACCACTTCGGCGATGCGCGATTGGAGCGCGGTCAACCGGCCGGTGATCGTGTCGGGGACAAGATCGACATCGCGCATCCGGAACTCGCGGCCTTTGCGGAAATCGGATTTCGCTTCGACGGCGCTAAAGAATTTGTCCACGTCCTCGACCAGCTCAGCGGCGAGGCGCACGCCCTGGGCGTCGCGCATGACGGTGAAGAGTCCTTTGCGCGTGCGCGCGTTGTAGAGGCGTTGGATTGTCGATCTTAGCCCGTATTGCGCGATGCCGATCCCGATCTGTTTGGAGGCGACCTGCTCGACGGTGTGCGCTTCATCGAAAATGATGAAGTCATTCGGGAACAGGAAGCCGCTCTCGCGTTCCTCCTGTTCGGCCAGGCTGCCGAGCAGAATGAAGAGCAGCGTGTGATTGAGAACGATGACGTCGGCGGCGAGCAACCGTTTGCGGGCCTGCTGATAAAAACAGCGCGGATTTTGGCCGCAGGTTTTCTGGGTGCAGATGTGGGCCTCGCTGCAAACCTGCGTCCAGACTTTCGGGTCGGGCTCGACTGCGAGATCGCTGAGCGAACCGTCGCGCGTGGTGCTCGCCCACTCGGCCAGACGTTGCAATTCGGCTTGCTCCGGGCCGGTGAAAAGTTCGTTTGCGCTTTGGAGGGCGCGTTCCAGGCGACGGCCGCAAATGTAATTTTGCCGGCCTTTCATCAGCGCCGCTTCAAACTCGACCGGCAGGATCTTTTTCAGGATGGGGATGTCTTTGTGAACGAGTTGTTCCTGGAGATTGATCGTGTGGGTGGAGACGATGGCTTTGTTGTGCTGCTCGAGCGCGAAGAGGATCGCGGGAACGAGATAGGCGAGCGATTTGCCGACCCCGGTACCGGCTTCGACAATGAGATGTCGATCTTCCTCGAGCGCGCGCGCCACCGCGATCGCCATGGCCTGTTGCTGGGGGCGGAACTCGAAATTCTTCGCTTTCGAGAGCAAACCGTCGGCGGCGAAAGTCGCGCGGACCCGCTCGACGAAGTCGGTACCGAGGTTGTTTTTAAGGGCGATCATGCGGAAAATCCCAAGCACCAAACCCCAAACCCCAGGGAAACTCCAATCACCAAACTACAATAAGCATCCGCCGTTAAGAATTGGAGCCTGGCATTTTCGTGCTTGCCTGGGGTTTGGAGATTGGGGTTTGGTGCTTCGCATCGGCGGGCGCAGATGCGGCTTCGAGCCGATTGCATTAAATTAAGCCGAAACCTTCATTTACTCGTTCGCCGATGCGTCTGCTCGACCGCTACGTGATTCGCAATTTTTTGCAGGCCTACGTCTATTGTATCGCCGGGTTTATCTCGATCTGGTTGATCTTCGACATCAGCGACAATATTTCGACGCTGCTCGACGAGCGGATCGGTCTGACTTTGGCGGTGCAATATTATCTCACTCAAATTCCGCAGGTCTTCATTATTCTCCTGCCAGTCTCGCTGCTGCTGGCTCTGCTTTTTTCGCTCGGCCGAATGTCGCGCGCGAACGAGATTGTCTCGATGTTGACGGCGGGCGTGAGCCTTCCGCGGATTCTGCTGCCATTGGTGCTGCTCGGATTGCTAACGGTCGGGGCAACCACGGCCTTGAACTACTCGCTCGCGCCACATGCCGAGCTGGCGCGGAGACATTTTTTCTCCGACGCGCGCGGTCGTCCCGCCGCGCTGATCGAGGGCCAGATCTTTCGGAACCGCACGGACGAGCGCACATGGTTCATTCAGAATTTCCGGCTGGGCAGCAATGAATTCAATACCGTGCAGGTGTTGCAACAGGATGCGCGAGACAACATCGTCACGAATTATCTGGCCAAACGCGCCGTTTATCAGCCGGAGACCAAAAAGTGGGAATTGCAGACGGCGAAAGTGGTGCACTACGACGCGGCCGGCAACATTCTCGACGAGCAGTTTTATCCTTCGCTCACGATCGAGCATTGGACGGAAACGCCTTTCCGTTTGGGAAGCGCCAATGTGCGCGCGGAATACCTCAGTCTGCCGGAGCTGCGCCAGTACCTTCAGTTCAATTCTGATTTTCCGACGACACTGCTGGCCCCGTTTCGCACCCATCTTCAGTACCGGCTGGCGCTGCCGTGGACGTGTTTGGTTGTGGTCTGGATCGCGGCGCCGCTGGGCATCGGTTATTCGCGACGCGGCGTTTTGGCCGGCGTGGCGGCGGCGGTGATTCTGGTTTTTTCAATGAACTTTCTCACCCATCTGTTTCTCGCCCTCGGCGAAGGCGATCGGATCGCTCCCTGGATCGCCGCCTGGACGCCCAATCTTCTTTTCGCCACGATGGGCCTGTATTTGCTTTACCTGCGCGCGTCCAATCGGGAGGCGCCCGGCTTTCAACTCCGGCGCGCCCGGCGTATAGTCGCTGGATGAATCCGCTCCCGAACGAATGGGCGATCAAACATCGCGCTGACAAATGCGCCGTAACGCAGCGGCCGTTTGCCGCGGGCGAATACTTTTACACACTTCTCTTTCACGATGCCGACGGCTATCGCCGGGAAGATTTGAGCGAGGAGGCGTGGGCGAGCCGAAATGAAAACATTCGCCCGTTTTCATTTTGGAAAACGCGCTTTGAACCGCTGCCGGCCGAGTCGCCGGAGCCGCTGCGCAAAGAAACTGCCGAAGACCTTTTCCGGCGTTTAATCGCGGCAGAAAAACCGCCGGCCAATGCTTGTTACGTATTGGCCGCCATGCTCGAACGCAAACGCATCCTCAAACAAGTGAAAACCGAGACGGCGGAGCAGGGCCGCGTCCTCATTTACGAACATGGCGCGAGCGGTGACGTCTTCATCGTGCCCGATCCGGGCCTGCGGCTGGACGAGCTCGACGCGGTGCAAAACGAGGTAGCCGAGCTGCTGCGCAACGCGGCTTGAACGGCAAGGCCGACCCGGCTTCGCTGCGCTACGGCGCGGCAAGCATGCTAAATTGGACAATCGATGAGCGAAAGATCGACAATCAATTATAAGATCGGCAACGAGCGTTTGATTCGCGTAACGGAAAAGGCGGCGCACAAATTGGCTACTTTGCTGCGGCAAAAAGGCAACCCCGAGGGTGCGCTGCGTCTGGCCGTGATAGGCGGGGGTTGTTCAGGCCTGCAGTACACGATGGACCTGGTGGAAGGCCCGAAAGAGCGCGACATTCTCGTGCCGACCTCGAATGTGCGCCTGGTGGTCGACCCAAAAAGCGCGCTTTTCGTGAGCGGCTCGGTCCTGGATTACAGCGAGGACCTGCAAAAAGGCGGGTTCAAAGTCACCAATCCGAATGCGGTCGCGCACTGCTCGTGCGGCGAAAGCTTCGCGGTGTGACTTCGAATCCCGCCTTTTCGGTTCCGATCGTTCTCTCGCGCTCTTAGGGCGTGGGTGACGTGGCCGGCGACTCAGTCGCGGTCGGGGACGGCGATTCCTCAGCGGCCTTCTTGGTAGCCGCTTTCTTCTTTGGCGATTCAGCCGGCGACGCTGTTTCTTCCGCCGCGGCCTTTTCTTTCTTTTTCGCCGTCGTTTTCTTCGTCGTGGCGGCGTGCGTCGTGGTGGCGCCCGTCGAGGTCGTCGTCGTCTCCTCTTTCTTGGTCATGCAAGAGGTGACAAACGCGACCGTCACGAAGGTAGTGATTAGAAACAAAATGGGATTTTTCATAGATTTAGGTTTGGCGGCTCAGAGAATGCGCAGTCCCGGGCGGGACGGCAAGCACTAAATCGCGGCGATTTCGGGTGGCTTTCGCTCCTCGCACAGCGCCTGCTTTTGGTTGCGGGCAGGACCCTTTTGCCAAACAAATGGTTGATCAACAAACCTTCGAACACCTCTTGCCGCTGGCCTATGAATGGTGCAAGGCGACGGAAGAATTCGTGCTCACGCACGGTGCCCCCTTGGGGCGACGCCATCTGGCAGACGCGAAGCTGGCGGGCGTAGAGGATTGCGCCCGCATCCGCCTGATGGTGGTGGATCGCATTCCCCTGCCCGATCACCCGGAGCTGGCCGACGCGACGCGACGGGCGCAGATCATTACGGAAGAGACCCGCTGTATCGGCTTCGGCCACGCCCTGATCGTGAGAGCCGACGCCTGGGCCGACCGCGAGTTACTCGTGCACAACCTGGTCCATATCGCGCAATGTGAACGCAGCGGCGGGCTCAGGGCATGGGTCTACCGTTACCTGGGTAATCGGCGAAACTGCGCCGAGTTCACAGTCGGATCACTGGAGGAAGAAGCCCGGCGCACCGCCCGGGACATCTGCACTGGCCTCGTCGTTGGGCTAGGGTGTCCTGCGTAAAATAGGGGTCCGTTCCGGCCTGCGAAACACCCCGGTGGTGCCACTCAGGTAACAACTCTGTTACCAAACCGGGCTTGTCGCTCGGCCATGGCTCGTGCGTTCCTCTTTCAGAGCCGGAGTCCACACAATCGAAATCAAAATGAAAGCCGCGAACCTGGTTTCCTCCGCCAAAGACCTTTTTCTTCAACAGCCATTGCTGCGCTCTTTCCGCGACGTTTTGCTGGTTTGCCGCCCCAGCATCGTCGCTGCGATAACCGTGCTCGCTTTAATAGCGAGCACGGGAGCAGCCTTCGCCGCGGACGGTGCACTGGATCCGACGTTTGGCCGGAGCGGAAAAGTGCGCACCGATGTTAACCAAGCCTCGTCGGACAACGCGTATGCGGTCGCGGTGCAGGCGGACGGTAAGATCGTCGTCGTCGGCACCACCTATACCGACAACGATTACAGCGATGAAGATTTCGCGATTGTGCGTTACAACCCGAACGGCAGCCTCGATACCACTTTCGGCGTAAACGGTATCGTCACGACCGATTTCCCCGGCCTGGCGGCGGTGCCCTCGGCGGTGGCGATCCAGCCCGACGGCAAAATTGTCGTCGCCGGCGGAGCTTTTCCGCTCTTCACCTTTCTCGGCAACTTCGAGATCGTGCGTTACAACCCCGACGGCTCGCTCGATACCAGTTTTGGTAACGGTGGCATCGTCGAGACGAATTTCCCCGCCGGCAGCTACGCCTTTGCCGTGGGGTTGCAGAGCGATGGCAAAATCATCGCCGCCGGCACGGTCTTCGTGGATTTCCAACCCGGCGAGTCCAACGATACCGATTTTGCGCTGGCACGTTATAACCCCGATGGATCGCCTGACACGACATTCGGGACAGGCGGCCAGGTCACGACCAACTTCAACGGCATGGAGGACGACGCCTATGCCGTTCTCATCCAAACCGATGGCAAAATCGTCGCCGTTGGCTCGGCCAACAGCTTCGCGAATTATTATGACTTCGCCGCGGCGCGCTATCTATCGAACGGCACACTCGACACCAGCTTCGGGACAGCCGGCAAAGTCTCGCTCGATTTCGGCGCTCATAACCTCGACATCGCCTACAGCGCCGCCCTCCAGAGCGACGGCAAAATCGTCGCCGGCGGCACCGCGGGGGTCGATCAGTTCGGGACGCAGTTTTTCGGTGTGGCCCGCTTTAACGCAAACGGCACGCTCGACACCAGGTTTAACCGCACAGGCAAGACGACGATCGACTTCGGTAATGTTCTGCAAAGCGCTTATCAGGTTCTTATTCAAGCCGACGGCAAGATCGTCACGGTCGGGTCGTCCAACGGCGAGTCACCGGAAGACGACTTTTTGCTCGCCCGGCTAACGACGAAGGGCCAGCTCGATCAGAACTTCGGCACCGGCGGCCTGGTCCGTACCTCCTTCGGGCCGCTTAACGACGGGGCACAGGGTGGTGCTCTCCAGTCCGATGGTAAGATCGTCGCGGTCGGATTTACCGCGCGGCCAAATAGCTTCCCCGATATCGCGGTCGCCCGTTATCTCGGCACTTCGCCGTAGCGACAGATTTAGGGCCGCGTGATAATCCGCGAGCCCGCCGCGCGACGGCGTGCCGAGGCGCTGTCCAGATAGTTTTTTCTTCCTCATTCTTTCTCGACCGCTCATTGTTCGTTTCATGAAAATTCTCCTCGCAGGTGTCCTCGGCGGAGTCGCCATGTTTGCCTGGTCGTCAGTGGCGCACATGGTTTTGCCCCTGGGAGAAGCTGGGCTAAAAGAAATCCCGAACGAATCGGCGGTGCTAAGCGGCTTGCAAAGCGGCATCGGAAAGAAGCCGGGGCTTTACATCTTTCCCGGCCTGGGTCTCGGAGAAAACCCCACCCGCGAGCAAAAACAGGAGGCGATGAAAAAAGCGATGGACAAGCTCGCCACCGGTCCCTCCGGCATCCTCATGTACAATTCCAGCCGTCCATTTTCCCTGACCCGGTTCCTCAGCATCGAGTTCCTGACCGAGTTGGTTGAGTCCATCCTCGCGGTCTTTCTTCTGGCGCAGACCGCCATTCGCGGTTTCGCTGGGCGCGTCGGATTCGTTGCCGTCACCGGCCTGCTGGTCGCTCTCGGCACGAATGTTTCCTATTGGAACTGGTACGGCTTCCCCGCCGTTTATACCGTTTCCTACATCACGATTCAGATTGTGGGCTTCATTTGCGCCGGTCTCGTCGCGGCCCTTGTCTTGCGAAAAACCATCTTCGCCGGGCGGATCTGAGCCTGCGGCAGCGATTCAAATTTCGATTGATCCCGCCGCGCCCACGGGCCAGCGTACGGCACTATCATGAAAAAATTCGCCATCGTATTCAGCACGGTCCTGACGTTGTCGATCTTCGGACTCGCCGCGCAGGAAAAGGAACAAAGCAAAAAGACCGGTGCTGCGAGCTCGACCAAGGCCGCAGCGACGACGGAACACAAATTTTTCGCTCCGGACCAACTGCAGTGGGGCGAAGCGCCTCCAGGTTTACCACCCGGCGCGCAGATGGCGGTTCTCGACGGCGATCCGGGCAAAACAGGCTCCTTTACCCTACGACTGAAAATGCCTGCCGGATATAAAATCGCACCGCACACTCATCCCACCACCGAACGGGTGACGGTCATTTCCGGCAGCGCGCATCTCGGCATGGGAGCGAAATTTGATGAAGCCGCCGGTCAAGCCGTGCCGCCGGGCGGTTTTGTGGTGCTCCCCGCCAGGATGCAACATTTCGCCTGGGCGACAGAAGAAACCGTCGTGCAGATTCACAGCGAAGGTCCGTTCAAGATCAATTACGTGAACCCGGCCGACGATCCGCGAAAGGCCAAGCAGTAAGTCACCGCAACGAATTCGCAGCGACCGGCAGTCACCAGCGCGCCGTGACCGCTCTCGATATCACCGTCTGGACCGTCTCGGCGTTGATCGCCATCGGGATCGGCTCGAGCAAGTACGCAAAATACAAGACCCGCGACAAACTCGTCCGCGATCTCGCCGCCATGGATGCCGAGCGCCGCGAAAAAATTCTCAGCCGCCTCGACCCGCAACAGGCGATGGAATTGCGCGAGGACCTGATGCGCCGTTTTCGGCTCTGATTTCCGCGTCGCTCAGCGGCCGACTTTGACCCGAATGAATCGCGGCCGATAACTTTCCACGTCGGCGAGCAGATCGTTGAAATCGAAACTGTTCACGTCGTAGGAAACAAGCAGCCGTCCTTTGTCGTCGGTGAACTCGGGATGCACGTGCGCGTCGTAGGTGAACAGTCCCTGGTGACTCTCAGGCGTCGAGTAAACATGTGTGCGTTGGCCGAACGGCCCGGCCGGGTTTGTCGCCGTATACATCACCATCTCGTCACTGAACGCGATCAGGCTGTCCATCGTAAAAAGCGCAAAGCGCGTTCCGACCTTCACCACGCTGAATCCATTTCCCACGCCTTTTAATAACCGTGCCGACGCCGTCGGATCCGGCGACCATCCTGTGCCGGTGAAAAATTCCCATGTCCCGAGCAGGTCGCCGGACGCAGCGCGCGCGATGTGGAGATATTTTTCGGTGCCGCTCACGTCTTCGGTCCCGTAGATGTAAGTGTAGCCGCCTTCCTCCAAAAGGGCGGCGCCGTACATGACGTTGTTTTCATCGTGCGTCGGCACGACGTTTTCGAGGGTAAGATCGGGCAGGAAAAACGATGCGATCGCGGTGCCTACCCATTGGAAGTCAAATGCCCCGGGACCTGTCCGGATGAATTCCAGCACAAACATTCGCAAACGATCGCCTTCGACCGTCATGTCTCCGACCCAGTACCACGCCTCCGGGTCTGCGGGAACGATCAACGATGTCGGCGAACGCGCTGTGCCGCCGTGCAATGTTTCAACGAGGGCGCCATTCGTTTCAATGATCAGGCAGTTGTTGATAAAGGGCTGCCCCGGTGGCCGAGAGCCATCGCTGTTCACAAGCCCAAGAAAAGTGTCGGAAAAATTCCAGACCACGCGGCCATCGGGTAGCGGGACCGACAACGCGCCATCCGCTCCGGTCCAATCATCCAGGAGCGTGTTGTCGTTTCCATATCCGCTGAAGATCGCCTGAAAAGCGGGGTCGGGCGCCACTCGCACATTCACCGCCGGCGCGTCACCCGCGGCTTGGGACGATGTCGATCTTGCCAGCGCGACCAAAGCGGTTGCGGCGAGGAACACGGGAAATTCTTTGATACGCATTCGCCAGGCAAGCTTACCCGGTCAGTCTGGCCGGGCCAAGACTGCTTCTCAATAACAAGCGATCAGAGGCGCGAGGCGTTCAATCCTTCGCCGCCGACAAAATATCCCGCGGCACGGTGTATCTTTTGCCATCAATCTCCAGCTGGATGCCGTCCGGCAGATCGCGTCCGCGATAGCGTTGACCTTTAGCCAGCCGTTTGGCGATCGAGCCGGTATCGCCGCCAATCACGTAATCCTGCTTCAGCTCGTAAGTGTGCGCTGGTGGAGCGGCCTGCGCCGGCGTTGCGGTTGGCTGTGCAACTGGCGCAGCCGCAGCGGTCATTGGCTGTGCAGTGGTTGATTGAACCGGAACGGTCGCGGGGATCGTGGCCGGCTCGACCGCCGCAGCGGGGGCAACCGCGGCCGCCGCCTGGTGCCGGTAGCGTTCCTGAACTTCCTGGGGCAGCTCGGTGAAATAAATCTTCTCTACACCGACATCGGTCTCCACCACGATCCCATCGGCCTCCACCCGTTTGACCGCCACATTTTTGTAGCGAGTGCCATCGAGCGTTTTGAAATCTGCGGCGAGCGCGCTCAACCCGAGGCAGACGATCAAAATCGTGCCGGCAGTCCAGCGCCGCGGGAAAAGAAAATCAGGTCTTGCGATTCTACGCGCCACTTGTCGCCGGTCGCTCTTAGGTGCAGCCGCGCAGGAGAAAAATGATGAGCAAAATCGGAATCGGAACGCCGATCAGCCAGAGTAAAATATAGCCGATTTTCCCGCTTTGTTTGCTTTCCTCTTTAAGGTGCAGTCGCGATTTTTGTTCGTTCATAACCAGTAAAACGCGCCTCGACCGCACCTTGCGCGTGCTCACTTGCTTGCCAAGCCGCTGCCTTGCGCGAAGGCTGAGTCCTCACTTTGTATGATCCACATCCTCGATACCCGCCAGCTCGGGTGCCCCGGCATCATCGCCGCGACCGCTCTTGAAACGAACGAAGGCATCGCCCTTTTCGATACCGGCCCGGAATCGACTTTCGACAACCTGATTGTCGATCTTGCCAGCGCCGGTTTCACCGCCGAGGACGTGCGCCACGTTTTTCTCAGCCACATCCATTTTGATCACGCCGGCGCCGCCTGGCGATTTGCCGAGTTGGGCGCAACCGTTTACGTGCATCCGCGGGGCGCGCCGCATCTGATCGACCCCGCGAAATTGATCAGCTCTGCTACGCGCATTTTCGGCGGCGACATGCCAAAACTCTGGGGCCGCATTGCGCCCGTGCCGGCCGAGCGCGTTCGCGTCCTCGAGGACAACGACGTCGTTCGGGTCGCGCCCTTTGCCGTGCGCGCGCTCGCCACGCCCGGGCACGCCAGTCATCATCACGTTTATCAATGGGACGACAACCTCTTCGGCGGCGACATCGCCGGCGTCCGCATCGGTCAGGGACCGCCGATTCCGCCTTTCGTCCCGCCCGAGCTGCATATTGAATCGTGGCGCGAATCGATCGCCCGGATCCGCGCGCTCGAGCCGGCCAATCTTTATCTGCCGCACTTCGGCAAGATCGACAATTCCGTCGCCGAACATCTCGACGCCCTCGATGAACGCGTTCAGCGCTGGGCCGATTGGTTCCGCAAGAAGATGCGCGCGGGCGCGACGGAAGATCAGCTCAAATCAGAATTCGCCGACTTCGAACACGCGGATCTCGACGCGGGCGGCGCGAGCCAGGCGGACATCGACGGCTACGAAACGGCCGACCCCAGTTACATGGCGGTCCCGGCCGCGATCAGATATTGGCAGAAATACCACCCGGACGCGCTGACGTGATCCCGGCAGCGCTTTAACCTTCGAGCGATAGCGCCCGCGCTATCCGATCCCCAATGCCTGCCGCGTTTCGAGCGTCAAATACCCGCTCGGATCCAAACCGCGGTCGCGTTGAAAGGCGCGCAGAGCGCGCTGCGTTTCCGGACCAAAGATTCCATCGATCTGGCCATGATAATAACCTTCACGCGCCAGTCGTTCCTGCGCGGCGGCGACCGGCGACTCGGCGTCGCCATATTGGGGATCAGTGTAGCCGTCCTGGCCATAATATTGGTCGTCGCCGTAGTAATAGCCGCCGTCATTGCCGTAGAAGTACGGGTCATATCCGTAACCGTAGGGATAAACGTCGTAGCCGTAGCCGTACGGGTAGCCGAAGCCGTAGTAATAATCGTAGGGATAACCGATCGGCCACCACGGATAAAAGCCGATGTTGAAAATCACCCACGAACCGTTGATGAAGCGGCAGCGATGTCCGTTCCACCAGTGATCGCAATTCTTGTCCCAGTTCGGCTGCCAATTGGCCGATTTGCGCGCGAAGACCTGGCTCTGCGTCGTCGTGCTTGAAGTCGTCCGGTTCACGCCACTCGACCGCACCAAGCGGTCGCGGCCGTCGGTCGTGCGAACGTTCCCGCTCCGGGTGGTTGTGCTGCCGCTGCGGCTGATCGTCGCCGGCGCGGTGTTCGATCGGGTTTGAACATTCGATCTGGGGAACGTTTGTCGCCACGCCATGTCACGGTCCGTCGTGCCCCTGGAGGAAAAACGCTGCCCGCTCGAAGATGCCGGCGTGCGTCCACTGAAATTTTGGATCGTCGGACGGCTGTAGCCGGGATTGCCGATCCCGCTGGTTCGCGTCGGCATCGCCGAATAACGCTGTCCGCCCGAATACGTCGGCATCCTGCCGCTATAATTCGGCAGAGAGGTGGGGCGATGCGCTGAAGCGGCGCCGCTCGCTCGGTAGCCGCTAGAGCCGGCTCCGCTCGCGCCGCTGAACGCTCGCGGCGCCGGAGCCGATGCCGAGCTCCGATTACTCGAGTTTGCGTGAGACGGTTTCGCTTCGACTGCCGCAGCTAACGCCATCCCGCCTATTGCAATCACAAGCCACTGAAATGCTGTCTTCATAAAAACGTCCTCCCGAAGAAATAGTGCACCAATTCAACCCCGGCGTTAAGCCTTAGTTGCAGCCCGGATTGCACTCGAACGGCCGGTCCCGCAGTCTTTTCCGCTTCCCCGATTAACCGATAACTGATAACCGCTAACGCGGCACCAGCCGCCCCGTGCCTACACGCCGCAATTTTCTTTCCCTGGCCGGCAAAAGCCTCGGCCTGGCGGCTCTTTCTTCGGCCGCGGTCGCGTCGTTGTTGAGAAACGTCGAAGCCGCCACCAAGAAAGTCGCGCATCTGTCGCCCGAAGAAGCGGCCAGGGACGAAGACTATTGGGCCGCGATCCAAAACTCGTTCAGCGTCACCCGCGGCATCATCAACCTGAACAACGGTGGCGTGTCGCCCAGCCCGCGCGTCGTGACCGAAGCGCTGGTGCGTTACATCTGGGAACAGGAGGACTGCACCGCTTACACAATGTGGGAAATCCTCGAGCCGCAATGCGAGACCATTCGCACCGGGCTCGCCGAGCTTTTCGGGTGCGACCGCGAAGAGATCGCCATCACCCGCAACGCCTCCGAGTCGCTCGAGATTCTGCTCGACGGCATGGACTTCAAACCAGGCGACGAAATTCTTACCACCACCCAGGATTATCCGCGCATGCTGACCACGTTGCGCCAACGGGAACAACGCGAAAACCTCAGGCTTAAACTCATCCAGGTGCCGATCCCGCCCAAAAACCTCGACGAGATCACCAGCGCGTTTGAAAAAGGAATCACCGACCGGACCCGGCTGATCCTCATCTCGCACCAGATCAACATCACCGGCCAGATCACCCCGGTGAAAGCGGTCTGCGATATGGCACGGGCCCGCGGTATTGAAACCATCGTCGACGGCGCCCATTCCTTCGCCCAGTTCGATTTCAAACAAAAAGATGTCGGGTGCGATTATTTCGGCACCAGTTTGCACAAATGGCTCTACGCGCCGAAAGGCACCGGCCTGCTTTACGTCAAACGCGACAAGATCGACAAGGTGTGGCCGCTCATGGCCGCCGAAGCCAAACAGACGAGCGACATCCGCAAGTTCGAAGAGATCGGCACCCACTCCGCCGCGCCCAAGCTCGCCATCGGCGAAGCGCTCCTTTTTCACAACGGCATCGGCGGCAAACGCAAGGAAGCGCGGCTGCGTTATTTGTCGCGTTACTGGATGAACAAACTCAAAGACGTTCCCAAAATCCGCTTTAACACGTCGTTCGACTCAAACCAATCCTGCGCCATCGCCAACGTCCACATCGACGGCACCGACCCGAAAATGCTGACGAAATATTTGTTCGATAAACATCACATCTTCACCGTGCCGATTGTGCATGAAGAGTTTCAAGGGATTCGCATCACGCCCAACCTCTACACAACCCTGAGTGAGTTGGATCGGTTCGTTGAACAAATGCAGCTTATCGCGCAAAAGGGCCTGCCCGCGTAACTGTAGCCGCGGTGCTTCAATTCATCGAAGCCGGCGCGCTAGATCGAAAGCGTTTAAACGAAATCCTGGTCCGCCATGGTTTAGGTGGCCAGTGGGAAGCAATTCGACAGATACTTGACCGTCGCGCCAGGTAAAACATAGTATTACGCCGTGACGAAAACCATCTCTAAGATCGGCAACTCGCAGGGGATCATTTTCGACGCCGCCCTCATGGACCTGGCGGGTGTAAAGCTTGGCGACCAAGTCGATGTGACGGTGGCTCCTCAAACAGGCGCGATCATTCTTACGCCGTTGCGAAAGACGCCGAGCAAAGGTGAAGTCGCCACCCTGATCAGGGAAACAGCGAGCAAATACCGTAAAACGCTCCGCAAACTCGCGTGAGCGCGACGCCGGACAATTGCGTCCATCTCAACATCGACATCGTTCGTGCGATTCACGCCGAAGCGCTGAAGCGATTCGGCGGCAGCGCGGGCGTGCGGGACGAAAACCTTCTTGCCTCGGCCGTCATGACGCCGCAATCCACCATCGGCGGCAAATCGCCTTACGCTGATCTGATTGAAATTGCGGCCGCGTATCTCTTCTACCTTTGTCAAAACCATCCTTTCGTCGACGGCAACAAACGCACGGCGATGATGGCGGCGATCGTTTTTCTGCGCTTGAACGGGATAAGCCCGGCACCCGACAGCGAGCAATGGGAAAAATTAATGGTCGACGTCGCCGCGAGTCATCTCGACCGCGCCGCCGCGACGCGGCACTTGCGCAAATTGATCAAGCCCGCGCGCAAACGCAAATCGAGTCCATAAATGGCCCACAGCGCTCGCGCCTCCGCTTCGCTCGTGTGCCTTGAGAGCGATTGGCCGACCCCGCCGTCGGTGAGAAAGAACCACCACCAAAACTCAGCGCCGACGCGATTATACACGCACTAATCCATGAAAAAGAATCGCGCCTTCATTTTCGACCTCGACGGCACCCTGGTCGATTCCAACGAGCTCCACGTCGATTCGTGGGACCGCGCTTTCCGCAAGTTCGGCAAACAATTCCCGCGCGAGGAATTGCGTGCCCAGATCGGCAAAGGCTCCGACCAATATCTGCCCGAGTTTCTCACCCCGGATGAGATCGAGCGCTTCGGCAAAGAGCTCGACGAATTTCGCTCCGAAATTTTCCGGCGCGAATATCTCCCCCGCGTCCGTCCCTTCCCGAACGTGCGCGAACTGTTCCAGCGCATCCGGGACGACGAAAAGCAGATCGTTCTCGCCACTTCCGGCAAAGAGGCTGACACCAAATTTTACGTCGATCTGCTCAAGATCGACAATCTCATCAAAGGCTACACCAGCGCCGACGACGCTGACCGCTCCAAGCCCGCGCCCGACCTGTTTTCCGCCGCGCTCGAGAAACTCGGCGACATCTCGGCCGCGGAAGCAATCAACGTCGGCGACACGCGCTTTGACATCGAAGCCGCTGCCAGGGCCGGCTTGCGCACAATTGCGCTTACCTGCGGCGGCACCACCGAATCCGTCCTCAAAGACGCCGGCGCGATTGTCGTTTATTACGATCCCACTGACCTTTTGATCCACTACAGCGAGCTGCCCGGCTGAGTCGCCCTCCGATTTTCAGCGCTTCGTTTTTTCAGATTTTCAGCTTTTTGCCTCGTCCACTCATCTCACACGCGGAGCGCGCGGCAGGAACGATTTAATCGTGAATCATGGACGCTCCGGTTCGCTCATCCGTCCTGGCGAACGCGGAGGATTCCACAGGCGACGCCGAAGCCGGCGCGGCGCGACCGGTGCCGCGCCTGCATTTGCGCGATTTAATGCGGCGACCGTTCGATGTTCGCTCGATTGCGCTGACCGGCCTTTTCGTGCTCGCGCTCTTTTACACGATTTATTTCATGCGCTCGCTTCTCTTGCCCCTCGTGCTGGCGCTGCTTCTGAGTTATTTGCTCAGGCCAATCGTCCGGACGGCCGCGCGTCTTCACATTACTCCGCCGTTCAGCGCCGCCCTCATCCTGCTCGGCTTCTTCGGGCTGATCGGCTACGCCATTTCATTCCTGGCCGCGCCCGCCGCCGGCTGGCTGGAGAAAGCGCCTTACAGCTTGCAACAGGTTCAGTCGAAACTGGTGCCGCTCCGGGAACCGATCCAAAACGTCGCGCGGGCCAGCGGCGAGATCGAAAAGCTGACCACGCCGGGCGAACCGCAGCCCAAGCCGGTCGTCGAAGTAAAACGCCATCCCATCACCGATATTCTCTTTGTCCGGACGCCGGAAGTAATCGTGAGCCTGGTGATGATGATCATTCTGCTTTATTTCCTGCTCGCCTACGACGGCGTTTTTCTCACCAAAGTGATCAAACTGTTGCCGACGCTGGCCGACAAAAAGCGCGCCGTCTCCATCGCCAACGAGATTGAATCGCACGTGTCCCGTTACCTTCTCACCGCGACGTTGATCAACATCGGGCTCGGCACTGCGGTCGGCACGGCCGCCGGTCTGCTCGGGCTGCGCAATCCCATCATGTGGGGCGCGATGGTCGCGATGCTTAATTTCGTCCCTTACCTTGGCGCATTGACCGGCATCATTTGTATGACGCTCGGCGCCATCCTCAGCTTCGACAGCTTCGGTTACGCGCTGATTTTTCCCGCCGTCTACCTGCTCTTCGCTATTCTCGAAGGCAATTTTATCACGCCCCTGATCATGGGCCGGTCGCTCACACTCAACCCGGTCATGGTGCTTTTATCGCTCGCGTTCTGGGGCTGGATGTGGGGTATCGCCGGCATCATCCTCGCCGTCCCCATCCTCGCCGCGTTCAAAATCTTCTGCGCCCACATCGAACCGATCGCACCGATCGCCGAATTTCTCAGCTGAGCCGGGTTTGCTACGCCAAGCGCGCCTCCTCGGTCTGAGAACCAATAACAGATAACGGTTAACCGAAAACGCTTTCGCGTTTTCTTCCTCCCCATCGGAAAAACTTTCGGCTAGTTTCGAAGGTCAAGATGGCAGGCAGAACACCGAAGGAATCGAGCGCGAAAACCTCCGCGAATATCGGCTTCGAGCAGAAGCTCTGGGTCGCCGCCGACAAACTGCGTTCCAATATGGACGCGGCCGAGTACAAGCACGTCGTTCTCGGACTCGTTTTTCTTAAGTACATTTCGGACGCATTCGAAGAGCACCGCGCCAAACTTGTCGCCGGGAAAGGCGAGTACGCCGGAGCCGATCCCGAAGACCCGGACGAATACCGCGCCGAAAACATCTTCTGGGTTCCGCCTGCCGCGCGTTGGAGCTATCTCCAGAACAGCGCCAAGCAGCCGACCATCGGCAAGATTGTTGATGACGCGATGGTCGCGATCGAGCGCGACAATCCGCGACTGAAAGGAATTCTTCCGAAAGATTACGCGCGTCCGGCACTCGACAAGAACCGTCTCGGCGAGCTCATCGACCTCATCGGCACGATAACCCTCGCCGCTCCTTCCGCGGCTTCAGGCGAAAGCAAACAGCACAGGTCCTTCGACCTCCTCGGCCGCGTTTACGAATACTTCCTCAGCCAATTCGCCAGCGCCGAAGGCAAGAAAGGCGGCCAGTTCTACACCCCCCAGAGCGTCGTCCGCCTCCTCGTCGAGATGCTCGCCCCGTACAAAGGCCGCGTTTACGATCCCTGCTGCGGTTCCGGCGGCATGTTCGTGCAATCGGAAAAATTCGTCGAAGCCCACGGCGGCCGGCTCGGCGACATCAGCATCTACGGCCAGGAGAGCAACGCCACCACCCGCCGCCTCGCCATGATGAACCTCGCCATCCGCGGCATCGAAGCCGACCTCGGCGAAGAGCAGGCCGACACCTTCCGGCGCGATCTCCATCCCGACCTGCGCGCCGACTTCGTCCTCGCCAATCCGCCCTTCAACGACTCCGACTGGTTCCGCAAAGACGACGACCCGCGCTGGCAGTTCGGCCTGCCCCCGCGCGGCAACGCCAACTTCGCCTGGGTGCAGCACTTCATCCATCACCTCGCGCCCACGGGGATGGCCGGCTTCGTCCTCGCCAATGGCAGCATGTCCTCGGACCAAAGCGGCGAAGGCGAAATCCGCCGCGCCATCATTGAAGCCGACCTCGTCGATTGCATGGTCGCCCTTCCCGGCCAGCTCTTTTATTCAACTCAGATCCCGGTCTGCCTTTGGTTCCTTTCTCGGGATAAAACAGATGCCAGTGCGGCTCGCACCCGCTTCCGGAATCGACGCCGACAGACACTCTTCATCGACGCGCGAAAGCTCGGACACTTGGTAGATCGCGTTCATCGCGAGCTCGGCGATGAAGAAACTCAGCGCATCGCGCAAACCTATCACGCCTGGCGCGGCACCGACGACCCTCTGCGCAATCCGCATTCGGCCGTCCGCGAATACGTCGACGTTCCCGGCTTCTGTAAATCAGCGACGACTGATGAAATTGCGCAGCATGGATTCGTGCTGACTCCTGGCCGCTATGTCGGCGCCGAACAGACCGAAGACCAAGGCGAACCTCTTGAAGACAAGATGACGCGTCTGGTCAGCGAACTGAACGCGCAGTTCGCCGAGTCCGCGCAGCTCGCGCAAGCGATTAAGTCAAACCTCGCGGCGATGGGATATGACCGCTGAGTGGGAAGAGAAATCGCTCGGCGATCTTATCGACATTAAGCACGGCTTTGCCTTTTCAGGCAAACACATACATGACGAGCCGCGCGGTAACATTCTCCTAACACCCGGAAACTTCGCGATCGGCGGCGGTTTCAAAGATGACAAGTTCAAATATTTCGACGGCGAAGTGCCGAACGAGTTCGTTCTGCAACCCGGCGATTTGTTGGTCACGATGACAGACCTGAGCAAGCAAGCCGATACGCTCGGGTATCCAGCGATCCTTCCGAATCACAGCGGACGAAGTTACCTGCACAATCAGCGCCTTGGAAAGATAGAAGTGAAGCCAGGCGCTGATCTCGACGAGAGATTCTTATTCTATCTTCTTCGTACTCGTGAGTACCGAAACGAGATCTTAGCCAGTGCAACCGGAACGACGGTAAAGCACACTTCGCCCAAACGAATCCTCGCGCACCGAGCTAAGGTCCCGCCTCTCGCGGAGCAAAAAGCCATCGCGGCGGTGCTTGGCGCGCTGGACGACAAGATCGAGTTGAACCGGCGGATGAACGCCACGCTGGAGGCGATGGCGCGGGCGCTCTTCCAAAGCTGGTTCGTCGATTTCGACCCCGTCCGGCGAAACATGGACAAACAGAAAAACGGGAAGAATTCCTCCGCTTCGTCCGCCGGAGCCTTGGCAGAGGTGGACGCTCGCTTCCCCAACGAGTTCGAAGATTCGGAGCTCGGACCCATCCCGAAAGGATGGAAGCTAGGAAAGGTAAGTGACGGGTTTAACGTAACGATGGGCCAGTCGCCCCCCGGCGAAACCTACAACGAAGACGGAGCGGGCCTTCCATTCTACCAAGGCCGCGCGGACTTCGGCTTCCGCTTTCCAAAGCGTCGTGTTTTCTGCACCGCCCCAACGCGGCTCGCGCAAACAGGCGATACGCTCGTGAGCGTGCGCGCGCCGGTCGGCGACATCAACATGGCAGATGAAGAATGCTGTGTCGGCCGCGGCGTCGCGGCCGTTCGCCACAAAAGCGGAGCAACTTCATTCACGTATTACGCAATGGAGAACTTCGAGTCGGATTTCGCTCGTTTTGAGGCTGAAGGCACTGTCTTTGGTTCAATCAACAAGCAGGATTTTTCCGAACTTACCTTTGTCATCGCGCCAGAAGAACTCGTTGCTGCCTACGAGCGGCTTGCCTCGCCGTTCGACAACAAAATCCGAATTCTAGATCATCAGTCGCGCACGCTCGTCGCAATTCGCGACGCGCTGCTGCCGAAACTGCTGAGCGGCGACGTACGACTCAATCAGTTGCAGAGTCTAACATGAGCGAAATGCTGCTACTCGGTGCTGGCGCGTCGAACGAAGCAGAAGTGCCCACGGCATTTGGGTTGACGAATTCGATCGCCAACGAGTTTCGCGCTAACAGAGCTCTTCGTCGGCATGCTCAGGTTGTCTCATTTGTACTCGGTGGATTGCTATTCAATAAGGGAATTCATGGTGAAGATCCTTTGACGTCAGGGATTAACGTAGAGGAATTTTTCAATGCAGTTCAGCTGTTAGCTGACAGAAACACGCTAGAAGCTGCGCCTTTCGTTGGGTCGTGGCATGCGATGGTCGAAGAATTCGACAAACTACGACCGACGCCCCACGCCGACCGCCTCAATGAGGTCATCTTCAAGAGCGTGACTGAAAAAATATTTTCATCGATTCCATCCTCTTTACCGTCGTTCGCAGCCAGCGATCTTGATCGAAAGTTGGAGCGTACAATCACGAAGACCATCGAGGCAGCCGTCCAGCGTCGCTCGACGAATATTTCGCTATCCGACAGCGTCGGTCGGGAGGTGGGTGACTTTGTCATGAAGATCATGAAGGACTGGATTGATCGCTTGAAGCGTGAGCGGCCGCGGTCGTTCGAATTCGAGCAGGAATTCAGGCGCGCGATCGATCAGCAACCACGCCCAGGCGAAGGCAAAATTTTTCGCGATGTCGCGAACATGATGATTCAGATGCTCGTGAAGTTTGTCCTTGTGACCGAGCCGGCGCGTGTCTCTTATTTGGCGCCCTTGCGAGAACTACTCTGCAAACAGCCGCGTTTAGCTGTTGCGACACTAAACTACGATAATTGCGTTGAGCTATTTTGTGCGGATTCCAACATTCGCTGTGAAACCGGCATTGACGAATGGTCGAAAACCGGAAGCTTTGACATGCAAGGCGACGGCGTTTTCCTGCTTAAACTCCACGGCTCGATCGACTGGCAGTCGAAACCCGGCCGCGCTCATGACAGACCAATGCCGCATCGCGTTATCAGCAGAGTTGCTCCCGATGCCGTCGGCAAAGGTGAGCACCGCCCCGCTGTGATATTCGGTCATCGCAACAAACTGACGGCTGAAGGCCCATTCCTCGATCTGCTACGCGCGTTCGAGCGAGAACTCGCCGCAGCCGAGCTGCTAACTATTGTAGGATATTCGTTCGGCGACGCCCATGTAAACGTGTATCTATCGAATTGGCTCAATAGCCGAACGACAAACCGGTTACAAATCGTGAATCCGTCGTTTGATAAACGCCGGAACGAATATGTGGATCAGTTGCTCCAGTTCGCGCGAGAACGGATCGAGATTATGAAGATTCCTACTGGAAAAGCACTGACGCAATTATACTCGCAATTGCAGCTTTCCGGGCTGGGCCCGCTCGGAGGTTCGGAACAGCGCGAGCAAATAAACGGGGATGTCCTCAACGCGCAGTAACGTTACTCGCGAATGACCACAGTACCAACCATCCATCGCGAGCTGATCAATATTTATTGCGACGAGAGCTGCCATTTGGAGCATGATCGCGAGCCAATTATGCTTTTCGGCGCGATTTCCTGCCCAGCTGCTTCGGTCAAAGAAATTCATCGCGAGACGCTGGAGATCATGCGGGGGCATAAAGCCGCGTGGGAACTTAAATGGGTTAAGGTGAATCGCCCGCGATTAAGGCTCTACACAGATCTGGTCGATTACTTTTTCAAGAATCCGAAACTTCAATTCCGCGGCTGGATAGTCGAGAACAAGCCGGCCCTGAACCATGAGTTCTTCAATCTCGGCAGTCACGATTCGTTCTACTACAAGATGTATTACTACATGCTTAAGCCGATGCTTCGGCGGCCGCATCGCTATCACATCTACCTCGATAAAAAGGATTCCCGAAGCGCAACAAAGGTTCGAGAGCTGGGGCAGGTACTGAGAAGTGCAAACCACGATTGGACCGCGCGTCTCGTTTCGCGGTTACAAACAGTGGAATCCCACGATGTGCCGCTGTTGCAGCTCACCGATCTTCTGACTGGTGCGCTGGCTTATCGGAATCGGCCCGCCGTGATGAAGGATCGAACGGCAAAATACGAGGTGATGCGCCACGTTGCACAGCGTTATGGCCGCGACTTGGTCGGCAACACTCCGCCTTGGGAAACGAAATTTAACTTCTACACTTTTTCACCTCAAAGCGTGCAGCCATGACTGGCCCTGTATGGCTGCCGCCATTGATGGCGGTGAATCCATGGACGGCGACAACGTACGATGAACTTTACGCAGTATTTCAACGCGACTTTGTTCAGTCGCAGCCGCGCTATCGCGGATTCCAAGTTTGGTACTTTAATGACATGGAGGACGGCAGAGAGGCGATTTTCTGGCACCTGACGGACAAGGGAAAGGCGCCCAATCGGCTGCCCGATATGAACCGGAGTGCGAGGCTAACCTGGATACGACCGATGCTCGAACATTGTCCTGACCCGGCAATCCTCGATTGGGACATCGACGAGAATGGCAAGACCACGACATACGTTTGGCTGCAGTCGCATGACTTCGTCGTGATCATGAAACGGATGCCAAACGGGAGCCGTCGGCTGTTGACGGCACATTGTCTCGACTACCCGCACATGCGCACCAAACTTCAGAAAAAGTATGATCGCCGGACTGGGATTGGGACGTAAAAGCAAAGAGGCCCGCGCGATGCGCGGGCCCAACTCCTTCCGCAGCCTGGCGGATGAGCTGCATTTAATATGCTGCTTACCGGCAAGCAGTCAATAGGCCAGTCACCGTTGCATGTCGAATTTAACGGAATCTATCGTCGAAGAAGCGGCGCTGAAGTGGTTTCGCGAACTCGAATTTTCCGTCGCTCATGCACCGCATCTCGCACCGGGTGAACTCGCGACAGAACGCAAATCGTTTGCAGACGTTGTGCTCGATCGCCGGTTGCGCGATGCAATCGCGCGACTGAACCCGAAGATTCCGAGCGACGCCCTCGAAGAAGCGCTGCGCAAAATACTGCGACACGATGCGGCGTCGCTGGTGGCAAACAATCGCGCGTTCCATCGCATGCTGCGCGATGGCGTTCCGGTCGAGTATCGCCGCAACGATGGAAGCATAGCAGGCGACAACGTGCGCCTAATCGACTTCGAAAATCCCAACGCGAATGACTGGCTCGCGGTAAATCAGTTCACCGTCATCGAAGGCCAGAACAATCGCCGACCCGACATCGTCGTCTTCGTCAACGGGCTGCCGCTTGGAATCATCGAGCTGAAGATTCCGGAAGACACCGACAAATGGTTCGCCGCCGCTTACAACCAGATCCAGACGTACAAGCAGGAGATTCCTTCGTTGATGCACTACAACGAAGTGACGGTTGTCTCCGACGGACTCGAAGCGCGCATCGGCTCGCTCACCGCGAACCAGGAATGGTTCAAAGTCTGGCGCACTATCGACGGGGAGCGTGACGCTCCACCCACTTCTCTGGAACTGGAAACGATGGTCCGCAGCGTTTTCGAGAAGCGACGTTTTCTCGACCTGATCCGCAACTTCATCGTCTTCGAAGACGATCCTGATCGCGGCACGGTCAACAAGCTGATGGCGGGTTATCATCAGTTCTTCGCCGTGAAAGCCGCGGTTGATGAAACGCTCCGCGCTACAGCGACAACCTCGCGCGTGGAAGAAACTCCCGGCACATCCTGGGCTGGGCCAATGGAAGGCGGCCAAGCAGGCGACCGCCGAGTTGGCGTCGTCTGGCACACCCAAGGTTCAGGGAAAAGCCTGTCGATGCTCTTCTACGCTGGCTGCATCATCGAAAATCCGGCAATGGAAAACCCGACACTGGTTTTCCTCACCGATCGCAACGACCTCGACGATCAGCTCTTCGGCCAATTCCAGCGCTGCTACGAGCTGGTCAGACAGACGCCGGTTCAGGCGGAGTCAGTCGAGCACCTGCGCGAACTACTAAGCGTCGCGAGCGGCGGCGTTGTGTTCACCACGATGCAGAAATTCGCGCCCGAAAAGACGACAGGCAAAGCGCCTTTGCTCTCGAATCGCCGCAACATCGTCGTCATCGCCGACGAAGCGCACCGCAGCCAATACGACCTGGTAGACGGCATGGCGCGGAACCTCCGCGATTCATTGCCGAATGCTTCTTTCATCGGCTTCACCGGAACGCCGATCGAGAAAGCCGACGCCAACACGCGCGCAGTCTTCGGCGATTACATCAGCATCTACGACATCCAGCGCGCCGTCGCCGACAAGGCGACGGTGCCGATCTACTACGAAAGCCGCGTCGCTAAGCTCGGGCTCAACCAATCCGAGCTGCCGAATATCGACGAAGAATTCGAGGAGATCACCGAAGGCGAGGAAGAGACGCGCAAAGAAAAGCTCAAGACAAAGTGGGCTGCGCTCGAAGCGCTCGTCGGAAATCCAAAACGCATCGATCTCATCGCCTCCGATCTCGTGAAGCACTACGAGCGCCGACTCGAAGCGATGGAGGGCAAGGCGATGATCGTTTGCATGAGCCGCCGGATCTGCGTCGAGATGTATAACGCGATCGTGAAGCTGCGCCCCGAGTGGGCGAGCGGCCCTAATGACGACGATGCTGTAGCGGCGGTCTATGACCGCCGAACCGACAGAGACGACGACGCTCATAGAGCGCCGCTACAACAGAAATGCGTAGTCAAGATCGTCATGACCGGCAGCGCAGAAGACGGACCTGACTGGCAGCCGCACATCCGTAACAAGGAGAAGCGCCGCAAACTCGCCGCTCGTTTCAAAGACCCACGCGATCCGTTCAAGATGGTCATTGTCCGCGACATGTGGCTGACCGGCTTCGACGCGCCCTCGCTTAGCACGATGTACGTCGATAAACCGATGCGCGGACACAATCTCATGCAAGCAATCGCTCGCGTGAACCGCGTGTTTCGTGACAAGCCAGGCGGGTTGGTCGTCGATTACCTGGGCTTAGCTGATCAACTCAAATACGCGCTCGCGATGTACACGGGCAGCGGCGGTAAAGGCGAACCGAGTATCGATACCGCCAAAGCAATCGCGGTTATGCAAGAGAAGCACGAGGTCGCGTGCGCGATGATGCACGGATTCGACTGGTCGAAGTGGCATGACGGTACGCCCGCGGAAAAGATGTCGCTCTTGCCCGGCGCGCAAGAACACATCCTTCAACAAGACGACGGCAAGGAACGTTTCATCCAGATCGTTACTGAACTCTCGCAAGCATTCGCGCTCTGCGCCGGAACCGAAGAAGCGATCGCGATTCGCGATGATGTCGGGTTCTTCCAGGCTGTCAAAGCCGCACTGTCGAAGAAGCGCGGTCCGCACAAGACACCAGAAGAGCTCGACCACGCCGTCCGACAACTGGTGGCAAAGGCAATCGCGCCCGAAGGCGAAATCATTGACGTCTTCCAAGCCGCAGGTCTGAAACAGCCCGACATCAGCATTCTCTCCGATCAATTCCTCGCTGAAGTTCGTGGACTCAAATACAAGAACGTCGCCGTCGAGCTGCTTGAAAAACTTTTAGGCGACGAAATCAAAGTGCGCTCCAAGCGAAACATCGTCCAAAGCCGCGAGTTCTCCGAGATGCTCAAGAAAACGCTAAACGCCTATCACAACCGCGCGATCGCCACACAGGAGGTGATCGACGAACTGATCAAACTAGCGAAACAACTGCAGGAGGCGGATCAGCGAGGCGTTGAACTCGGACTCAACGACCAAGAAGTCGCGTTCTATGACGCGCTCGCTGCAAACAACAGCGCGCTCGAAGTAATGGGCAAAGACAACCTCAAAGTCATCGCCACCGAATTAGTGACTCAAGTCCGCAAAAGCGTCACCATCGACTGGACACTCCGCGAAAGCGCCCGCGCCAAGATCAAAGTCCTGGTTAAACGCATTCTTCGCAAACACGGCTACCCACCGGACCTCCAAGACGAAGCAACCAAGCTCGTCCTTGCCCAAGCCGAACTCCTCTGCGCCGAATGGGCGGCCTAGCCTGCTACGGGCGACAGGTCTTATCGATTGCGTCGAAACGGATTCATCGAAATGGAAGAATCCAATTGTTGCAGTTGGGTGGCGCTGACCGATCGCGGC